>Ga0209992_10000073_pt1 | contig 147382 bp, 130 predicted proteins | sample 2SBtaG_2_FD_182564 | JGI IMG/M metagenome (GOLD analysis project Ga0209992, IMG submission 182564) | Deep subsurface microbial communities from Kolumbo volcano to uncover new lineages of life (NeLLi) - 2SBTROV12_ACTIVE470 metaG (SPAdes)... | ecosystem: Environmental > Aquatic > Marine >... | reverse complement strand
CCTGGCAGCCATAGCGATACGGTACCACCTGACTCCATTCCGAACTCAGAAGTGAAACGTATTAGCGCCGATGGTAGTGTGGGGTTTCCCCATGTGAGAGTAGGACACTGCCAGGTCCCATTAAGAAGAACCCGCCTAACGGCGGGTTTTTTGCTTTATATAGAAGCCGCTACATTTTTATGTATACGGCTTACAGAATTTAGTAAAGTTGATAGTAACCAGCTTTACGCAGTAAACGCTACTGCAAACCAGTTTTTCCTGGCAGCCATAGCGATACGGTACCACCTGAAACCATTTCGAACTCAGAAGTGAAACGTATTAGCGCCAATGGTAGTGTGGGGTTTCCCCATGTGAGAGTAGGACACTGCCAGGTCCCATTAAGAAGAACCCGCCTAATGGCGGGTTTTTTGCTTTCTGAACCAGAGATAAATAATGGGGTCAGAGTACATTAGTCCCCACTACTCCCTCAGTAAAACTTCAAAAAAGGGTCAGAGTACTTTATTACTTTATACATCAGAACATAGTTATACCCTTATCCCCAGTGCCGTTAAATCAGAGAAATGTACTCTGACCCCATTTTGTTAGAAGTGGTAGGCGTATGACAAGTTTAGGAAGTCTAGTCCTGGGTTGTCGTTATTAAAGCCACCATTTGAAAAGTGCATATAACGCAGGGCAACGTGTTGCTTCTTATCGATCTCTACAAACACGCCCAATCTGTCTTCAAATTGGTAGTTAGAGCCAATATCTTTACCTGCCACTTTTTGATCGCCAATGTAGCTTGCGCCAATACCTGCTTCTATATATACAGGATACTTGTCATATAGTGTGGATACCTGTTTCATAAAAACAGGCGTCAGTGACGCGCCATAGCTTGTACTGTGCGTATCGTTCTCGCCATATTCCCAAACAACCGCACTAACTTCCCAGTAGAGCTTTATGTCGCCAAACCAATCTGTAGCTAATGTTTGTTCAAGCGGTCGGTATGCGAAGCGCATACCGTCAATGTCATCGAATCCATGCATGTAGTCAACGCTCACGGTTTGCCGTGCTTGTGCTGTAGTCGCAGTAAAAGCGATAAAAAAAGAAAATAAAAGTAATGTTACCTGTTTCATAATTGCTCCTTGATCTGCTAATCAATAAGCAAAATGTTTTCCATCTGATAAAAGTACTTAATATCAGTGGCTTATTTGTTTTTGGGTTTCTTTTTACTACCGATAATCGTGTTATTTACTGAGTTTGTGGAAGATTTACAGAGGAGACCAAAGCATGTTGTCTCGAAGTTCTTGCTCTTTCATTAATTGTTTAATTAAGTGCTTCGTCTCTTCGATACCGTATTTTTCTTTTATCTTATTTATAGTTTCAGATTTTGAATGTAAAAACGCATTTAGCTCTTCAATAATGTTGGGGTATTTAAGCGTAGACAGTGAAAACGAGACCGCATTGTGGGGAAGGGTTAAATCAGCGCTAAATGGCCCAACTTGAGGGTGTCGGCGAATAATATGTTGGGCTACGTTATACTCAATGTCCATAGCATCCACTTCGCCATTGTGAAGAAGTGATAAGCCTTCGTATACGCTAGCAACAGTAAAAGTATTTACGGTACCTTCACTAATTTGCTTTTTCCACTTCACCGGTGAAAAACCATCAGGAATAACAAGTTTTCCGATGCTACTAACGCCCTTATTTGTGTTTTCAGATTTGATTAAGGTTACTGAAAACGTCTCGACTAAAGGGGTAGAATAAATCTTATTAAGGTTATACGTTAACGAGTTACTCCATCGAGGGTTATCTGGAAAAACAAAGTCAACCTTGCCTTTTTTCAGCTCAATTTGAAGGCGTTTAACTGGCATACTTAGATAGACAAACTGATGTCCGCTTTGTTTGGAAAATGCTTCAAGGATGGCCCAGCCCACCCCTTTTTCATGTTTTGAAGAAAAGTTGTAGTAAGGATCGTACGCAATATTTTGAGCGCCTACGATAAAGGTTTCGGCCTGAATGGCAGGGGTAAAAAGTGCCAGCGCGAACAAAAATGATCTAACATATCTTAAACCGTTCACCCTACTTCCAAACCTCTTCAATTTCTAATCCTTGTTGCTCTAAAAGTTGTTGAAATAAACGCTCAGTATCTGTCATTTCATATTTGGCTTTTATATTAGCAATTAATTCTGGGTTTGAGGACATGAAATCATTGAGTTCAGTAATAATATCTTGGTGATAAAGCGTAGATAAAGAAAATGGAATGTCATTATGTGGAAGCGTCAAATCTAAAACAAATGCGTCTTGCTCAAAATAATAAGGCGCAGAATGCTTATTGACAAAATATTCCAAGTCGAGCGCATCCACACGTTCTTGATACACCAAGGTTAGCCCTTGTTGGATATCTTTAACCCATGTGATATCTGTACTCTGATTATCTATTCGCACTTGCCAATTTACAGGTGTAAAACCTAACGGCATGGCAAGGTGTTTTATATTCTCTATGCCTTGGCCTGCGTTTTCCCGCTTTACGATAGTTCCTGTTAATGCGCGTGTTATTGGCGCAGAGAAGTATTTTTCTTTAGAGGTTGTAATACTGTTATACCAGCCTCTATTGTCAGGATATACAAAGTCTACATTACCTTTAGCTAATTCAAGCTGAAGTCTTCTAATTGGTAGACTTACGTAAACAAATTTGTGCCCGGAAGCTTCAGAAAAAGCTTCTAATATTGACCAAGCTACACCTTTATCAACCGTAGATGAAAAATCATAATGAGGGAAATATGCTAAGCTCTGTGCACCGATAATGTATTTCCCTGCGCTTATATTAATACTGGCCAAACAGCCACATAAAAGCGCAACCCATCGCTTCATTTTAAACCCCAAAATAATAACTAAAATTTACGATATGCATTTGACTGATATGGTTGGCGATCCTAATGAAGCCAATCATTACAAAAAATATAGCTTTTTTTTAGTATACATTAGACTATAAGTACCAAGGCGTTAAACCCCTAATGAAAGTCTCGCGAATTGAGCGAAATACTTTCCAGCCAGGGTGTTCTGTCGATAAGTTTGCCGGCAATAATATGAATTACCCCCTCTTTAGAGCGTTCAATAATACCGTTAACTTGCAGAAGCTTTGCTTTTAAGAAAGTCTTTTGCTGAGCGCGTGCTGTGGCTTGCCAGACAACCACGTTTATATTGCCAATATCGTCCTCTAATGTAAGAAAGGTAACGCCTGCGGCTGTACCAGGGGCTTGACGTCCGGTCACGGCACCTAGCACTTTAACTACGGACTTATTCTTCTTGTTAATAAGCGTGTTAGACCAGCTGATATCATTGAGTTTATGCTGGCGTTTAAGCAGCGAAATAGGATGGTTGTTAACTGACAAACCTGTCGATGCATAATCTTCGAGTAAATTTTGCGCATCTGATGGTTTATTTTTTAAAGGCGAATAGCCTTGTTTAGTATTCACCTCTACAGTGTCGAAAAGCGGCAGGCGTGTTTGCGTGTCCATTATTCGCCAGCGTGTTTCGTAGCGGTTGCCGGAAATAGTGCGAAACGCATCGGCGCTCGCTAGCGCCTCTAGCTCGTTACTTTTAATCGATAAATGCTGAATTTGCTCTATATGGGTATAGCCTGCTGCCGGGCGGTTTTTCACAATCTTGTGTGACGCTACTTCACTTAACCCTTTAATCAGCTTAAGCCCTAATTGAATATATTTATCTTCACCCTTGGTAACTAAAGTGTGCTCAGTGTCTGACTTGTTTACACAGGGGGCTTCTACATAAATATTGTGCCGCTTCGCATCTTGAACTAACTGTGACGGCGTATAAAAACCCATTGGCCAGCTGTTTAATAACGCCACGTAAAATTCCACGGGAAAGTAAAACTTTAGCCAGCAAGATACATACGCTAATACTGCGAAAGACGCTGAGTGAGATTCTGGAAAGCCATAACCTGCAAACCCTTTAATTTGTTCAAACAAGTTATGTGCAAACGTACTGTCGTAGCCTTTATCCGTCATTCCTTTAATTAACTTGTCTCTAAACTCGAAAATTCTGCCATCTTTTTTCCAGCTTGCCATTGCGCGGCGTAGCTGATCAGCTTCCCCTCCGCTAAAGCCTGCGGCGACCATGGCTAGCTGTATAACTTGCTCTTGAAATATAGGTACTCCCATGGTGCGCGACAGAACTTTTTCAACTTCTTTTGATGGGTAGCTAATGGTTTCATTGCCGTGCCGACGTATTAAATAAGGGTGTACCATATCCCCCTGAATTGGGCCTGGTCGTACGATAGCTATTTGCACTACCAAGTCGTAATAACGGCGGGGTTTAAGCCGCGGAAGCATAGACATTTGTGCCCGCGATTCTATTTGGAAAACCCCAACGGTATCAGCGCGACATATCATGTCGAATACTTGCTTGTCATCGCCAAGCTTGGTGATAAAAGGAATGCTTGTCTCGACGGGGTATTGCTTATTGATTAAGGAGAATGCGCGGCGAATGGCGCTTAACATGCCAAGGGCCAGAACATCTACTTTTAATAAGCCAAGGGTTTCTATATCGTCTTTATCCCATTGAATAATAGTGCGCGCTTCCATTGCTGCATTCTCTACAGGAACTAGGTCATACAGGGGCCCAGCACTAATTACAAAGCCGCCTACGTGCTGCGATAAATGTCGGGGCGTTCCTAATAGCGCTTCAGTTAAGCTAATTAGCTGCTGTACACGTTTTTCTTCAGGGTTTAACCCAAGGTCTGCCAATTGGGACTTCCAAGGAATAACGCTGTCCCGTCGGTTTATTTGTTTAACCACAAAGTCTAGCTGAGACTCGCTAAATCCAAGGGCCTTCCCTACATCTTTAAACGCTGATTTAAAGCGATAGCAGATAACGGTAGCTGCAATTGCAGTTCTTTCTCTGCCATATTTTTTATAGATGTATTGAATAATTTCTTCTCGGCGTTGATGCTCAAAATCTACATCAATGTCTGGCGGTTCATTACGCTCTTTGGAAATAAACCGCTCAAACAGCACGCTAATTTGCCTTGGGTCGACAGCGGTTATTTCTAAACAATAGCAAACCACCGAGTTAGCGGCTGAGCCTCGGCCTTGGTATAAAATGCGCTGCTGTTTGGCAAATTGAACAATGTCGTAAATCGTTAAAAAGAAGTACTCATACTCTTGCTCAGCAATCAGCCTGAGCTCTTTTTCTATTGTTTGCCTTATCTCTGACGTAATGCCTTCAGGAAAGCGAATCTTAATGCCTTCTTCCACGCGCTCTCTTAAATATGAGCTGGGTGTATAGCCTTCAGGCACAAGTTCAGCAGGGTATTGGTAGCGCAACTCTTCTAAAGAGAAGGTAAATTGTTGGGCAAGGCTATGGGTATTAGCCAGCCACTTTTCAGGATAAAGCTTTTTGATTTTATGGGTTGTACGCAAACTACGCTCTGCATTGCTTAGCGCTTCTCTTCCTATCTCGTGTACGCTGGTGTGCACTTTGGTGGCGTGCAAAATATGCTGTAACGGTAGTCTATCTGCATGATGCATTAATGCACCAGTACAGGCGATGACAGGAAAAGCGTAGGTAGACTGTAAGTGATTATAATGCGCAAACCTATGATGGTCACGCCCGTCTAGCAGGCGTTGCGCGCCGATAAAGGCGTCTATATTGGGGTGTTTCTGTAGCCACTGTGCCCAATACTTATCCTCATTCACCTCACCGCTAGGTAGCCAGATGAATTTACAGTGGCGAATGGTGCGTAAGTCCCACTCGGCAAGCTGATACTCCCCTTTTTCAGAGCGTCTTCTGGCGTTAGTGATAATACGGCACAGTTCGCTGTAGGCCGCTTTGTTTGGGCACAGCAATACAAAAGATAATGTCTTATCAAATATGAAATAGCTGCCTACGATAAGCTTAATGGGTAACCCTTGGTGTGTAATTTCATCGAAAGCGCGTACCACTCCTGCCACTGAGCATTCATCGGTTATTGCTATAGCCTCATAACCAAGAAAAGAGGCTGTGGTTACTAGCTCTGCTGGGGAAGAGGCGCCGCAGAGAAAGCTATAATGGCTTTGGCAAAAGAGTTCACTGTACTTCATGGTATTGCCTTATCTTAAGCGCTTAGGGCTAACAAAAAATACCTTGTACCCACCAGTGACTTTGCGCATCTTTAAACACTAAAAGCCTTACACTTTGAGGCGTTTGCGCTATAAAGTAGTCACGGTTTGTAGGGGTATCTCGCCACCACTCGCTATGCAGGCGTACCGGTCCGAAGCATATCTGTGATGGTTGAATAAGCGGTTTAGGCGCTTCAAAGGTGAAGGTTGGGGTGATATCACTGCTGTAGGAATAGCCACTGCCGTTTGGTTCTGACACCGTCATATATTCAAACTGGTGGCTATTGGTAGCGCAAGGCTGAAAAGTACTGTGATCGCCTAACTTAGCGTTTAGGCGACCAATTAGTTGCTTTTGTGCCACATCGTTAAATCTATCGCTAAAAAAGTCACCATTGTTGCTATCTATTTCTTCAAACTGTTGGCACCGAAGGCCAATGGCGGTGGCCGGTTCCGGTAACTCAAGGTTCTCTGTTTTAAGTGTGAATAAAGGTAGCCAGCTTTTAACCGATGCCTGAGGAAGCGCAGAGCGGATATTAATATCCAAAACGGGTGCTTCTCTAAAATGAATATGCACACTTATACTGGATGTGTATAAGTTTCTTGCGCGTAAATAGTGCGATAAGTGCTCGAACTGCTGGGTCACAAAAGGGGTTAGGTGTTGTGTATTTTCTATATCAAAAGGTAACAGCGTAAAATTATCGAAGTGCTCTAGCGGCCTAAACAGCGTAACCCGAGGAAAGGTCTCCCCCCTAAGTGCGGTAAGGTACACAATCGTATTATTGTCAAAGCGCTTGCCTAGCTCTTGAACTGGCATTGCCAGTAACTCATGTACACGAGTAATACCTACTCTGGTCAGTGATTCTATAACTTTTGACGCAAGCGCCGTGGTAGAAAGAGGGCAAGCACCAAGCGCCTGTTTAATTTCTTGTTGCGCATGTAAGTAGGTATTGTGTTTGTGAAGCGCAAGTACTTTGGCTGCTTCTATTGTCCATGCACTAGCGAAATGGTAACGAACATTGGCCTCAAATAACGCCTGAGTTAATGTTTTCCAGAGTGCCTCATGACCGCCATAATAGTGACTGAGATTATCTAACCTTATAGCCAAACCATCAGGAGCGTCTAGCACAATATCAGACGCCAACGGATAAAGCCTATGCGCCAGCTGAGTTAGCATATGTTTTTCATTTTCTTCATTGAAAGGCAAAATGTGTACATAAGGGCACAGCGCAGCCGCTTGAGCTAACCCATGACCTATTTCAATACCTTCTTTTTTCGCAACCTCGTTACATTGAATTATTTTGCTCGCTTTACTGCTATACACAGCTACTGGTGTACTTAAAGGCAGCGATGAGTCTGCACTGCTATCAAGTTGCCCAGGCACTTTGCTATTCAACGTTTTATTTTTAGTTGCTTGATTGTGGCCATCAAGAGTGAGTTGATAGCAGTGAATATAGGCCCACAGCATGGTTAACTCACAGAGTGGAGCGCCTGATCGGAAAGCGTATTGTGTGCCATCGCCCATTTGATCGCTCGATTGTCAGGTGTCCACTGATGGGATATAACAATGTTATCTTTAGGCCAACCATGGCGCTGTTTGCGTATGCTTATTGATAAGGTGTGCGGCTCCCCTAACAAAGCGAGATCTAAAGCAATCGGTAAAGCACTAGCGTTAGTATTTTGCTGTGATATACGCTGTTGCTGTGGCGTATAAAGTAAGCACAATGCATCGTTATGTGTTGCGGCTACCTGTAAACGTCGCGCTGCTTTTTGTCCTACGGCATTGCTCCATAACACTACACAATGACAGGCGGAGCTTTTTAAACATTGCTCTGCCGCCCACAATGACTCTTGCTGTGAGCTTGCCTTTACTACAAGCACTTGCTGCGCGTTTAACCCTAAATTTTCTAACCAAGGTGACTGTAACAGCCCTGGTGGGTTAATAAACACGACAAGTTTATGCGTACGGTGCCTACAGATAACCTCTTTGAATAACGAAAGTTCACCGACCCCCGTTAATGAAGCTATACGTACAAGGCCAGTAGACGCAACGCCTCCGTTAAGCGCTTTATCGAGATGCTGAAAGCCTAGTGAAAACTTTGCTTCACTTTGCTTTTTTTCTCTGGCCCGCCAGATATGCGGGTGATTGTTAAGCACAGATAACGGTTTGTTCATGGCACTCAAAATAAACTGTATTTTTATACAGTATTATAGTGCAGCAAAAAGCCTTTTCAAGCCAAAAGGCTTTCGCCCGATTGTTTTGAATGCTAACTCACTGATTAGTTTGAAAAGGTAGAAGATTAAACTTTGAAAAATGGGAGGAAGAGTGACTAAGGGTGCTAACCTTTGCAATGCATGAAAGATCAACACCCTAGTACATAGGTAATGCAGTAATAATGTAAATTAAACCGCGGAGTTTTAGCGCTACCCTTCAGCTGTCGGCGTTTTCGTTGGTTTTGCTGTAGTGCCATTTACGGTTGCTGTAACCATTTGGCAAAAGGCAATAAAACCATCCGGGGTATTTTTTGACCATACCATGCGTACATTGCCTGGCAGCGCCTTTACCACCTCGCGAATGTCTTCAAGGCTAACATCTTCGTTAAGCAACGCCTTATTCAGCGACTCTTCTAGTGACATACCCTTCTCACAGCACGCCATAATAATGGTCGAGAAGTTTTGCATTAGCGGGTGTAGCGCTTGGTACTGAACCTGATCGATAAGACGACTTTTATAGGCACTTTCAATACGTGATGTTAGGTTCTTTTCTAATGCATCTGTAACAAGAACCAAGTTGCGATAAGCATAAGTCACCTTACTATTCGTTTGCTTATTTGAGTGGCGCAACAGCGCCAACTCTTTCTGTAAGTTCTGCGCTCGCAGCACAAAGTAAATTAAAAACAGGATGAGTAATCCAATAACACCAAATGCAACGATCATGTTTATTTAGCCTTTTGTTCTTCTAAAAACGCATTGATATGTTGTTCTAAAATGAATAGTGGAACCGAGCCATTTTCTAAAACAGCGCGGTGGAATTTGCGAACGTCGAAACGTTCTCCTAATTCACTTTCTACTTTTTCTCGTAGCGCTTTAATTTTGATTTCGCCAATTTTGTAAGACAGCGCTTGCGCTGGCCATGAAATATAGCGGTCAATTTCCGTATTCACGTTATGCGCAGAAAGGGCAGTATTTTCCATCATATAGTCTACGGCTTGCTGGCGGCTCCAGCCCATTGTGTGCATGCCAGTATCAACAACTAAGCGGCATGCGCGCCACATTTCATAGCTTAAGCGGCCAAAGTTGTCGTAAGGTGTTTCGTAAATACCGGCCTCAATACCCAAAAACTCAGAGTATAGACCCCAGCCTTCACCAAAGGCTGAAATATAAGTATTACGACGCACCATTGGTAAGTCTTCAAGTTCTGCTGCCAGTGATATCTGAAGATGATGACCCGGCACGGCCTCATGTAATGTTAGCGCAGGTAGTGCATATAAAGGGCGCTTATCAAGGGCATAGGTATTTACCCAGTAATAGCCTGGTTGATCATCGCGGCTAGGGTGGATGTAACGGCCCGTGGTGTACTTAGGCGCAATGGCGTCAGGCACAGGAGCAACGCCGTATGGCGTTCGCGGTAGATATTCAAATAATGAAGGCAGCTTAGCGTCCATTTTCTTGGCAATAAACGACGCTTCTTTTAATAAGTCTTCTGCGCTGGTGGCGTAAAACTGAGGGTCTTTGCGCAAAAAAGTGATGAAGTCGTTAATCGTACCATCAAAGTCAAGTTCATCTACAATTTGTTGCATTTGCGCGCGGATGCGTTTGACTTCTGACAGCCCCAGGTCGTGGATTTCTTGGGGCGTCATATCAGTAGTCGTATAATGCTTTGCGCGATTGGCGTAATACGCTACGCCATCAGGCCAGTTATTGGCAGCAATATCTTCACGAGCATTAGGAATATATTCATTCACCATAAAGTCGTAAAACGCTTGATATGCGGGAAGGACACTCGTGTTTATCGCTGCTTTGCCTTGATCAATTAATGCTGACTTTTGTTCGGCAGTAAAGTACTCAGGAAAGCGGGTAAACGGAGAATAAAAACCACTGTCTTCGGCATTTTCTACAATGTATGACGCCACCGAATTTTCAAACCCTTCAAGCACCACTTTAGGCTGCGTATAGCCCTCTTTTAATGCCTGCTTCATATATGTTATCTGCTGATCAAAGTAGTCATGTAAAGCATTTAAGCGGCTAATGTAAGCTTGATAATCTTCCACGCGCTTAAATGTGGACACGTTCGGTAAAGATGCCATGGCACCGTGAAAACCGTATTCAGAGTTAATGGGCACTAAATGAGAGCGATAGGTGTATTCATCTACATAGTTAGCCAACCGGTATTGTTGCATCAGTAGTGCAATATACCCGTCGGTAGAAATGTCTTCTTTTTTGTACTGACTTAGTGCTTTTTGAAATGCACGCCATTGTTCGTTTTTGGCTTTTAATGCTTCAGGTGAAATATCAGGTAAAGCATGTGCTAGTGTGTTATCGCCTTGACGGGAAGCCAATAGGGGAGAAACGGAAAGCTCGTATTGCCAAATGTCATCAAGCAGTTGATACAAGCTTTCATCATTAAAGACTTTTGCCGGTGAACTAGCACTGTAAATTAGTAGTAATGCTGCTAATAGATAGCGATACATAAGGGTCTCCGGTAACCTTTACCGGATAGACTCCAGCGGCTACTCTTTCGTTGGTGTATATATTGGGCTAGGGAAAGCCGTTACTTTATCAGATTTATTCTCCAATTTAGTAATTTTGGCCGTTCCTTTTTTATTTACGGCGTCAATGCGTAAAACGTTGTGCATAGGAACGTAAGTTTTTGTTACTTCTGAAAATTCATTTTTTAGTCTTTCATGACTGGGATCGACAACAACACTCGTGTGGGTATCCCACACAAAGTCGCCTATCTCGATAAAGCCAAATAAAGCACCTTGCATAAGGTTTTTTACATATAACTCGTAATGCTCTCCATTGCTGATGAACTTTACGCGATAAAGAATATCCTCTTTCGACATGGATGCTGCTCTTCACTAAAAAATAAAAATACTCCCGGAATCTGATCCGGCGTTTGGCTAACAATTTTACCTTGCTCCTAAAATGCGAGCAACGGTAGGAAACACATGGTAAACGTAAGGAGTTTAATGGTATTACGCCCAGTATCTGCGTTACCATTGTACCCACTTAGTTATACGGTGAAATTAAAATGATAAAAAAACTCCTTATAGGTAGTGCAATGACGGCAATGACATTTGCTGCAACAGCACATAACCACGCATCGACAGATAATGCTTTCAACCCTGATACACAGCGAATTAAGTCTCACCTGTTTTTTCTAGCAGATGACTTGCTTGAAGGTCGTGACACTGGCTCTCGAGGCCATGAAATTGCGGCCCTTTACATCGCTACTGAGTTTGCAAAGTACGGTTTAACCCCAGCGGGCACCGACGGCTATATGCAGAACGTAACATTTCGCAAAGCTAACCTGGCACAAGAATCGCCAACCTTTTCCTTCACACAAAACGGTGAAACGGTAAACTTTGATTACCCGAAAGAATACTTAGCTGGCCCGAGCTTGCTTAATACTGATGCCAATGTAAAAGGCGAAATGGTATTTGTAGGTTACGGTATTGTGGCAGATGAATTATCGCACAACGATTACAAAGGCCTTGATGTAGAAGGTAAAATTGTCGTTGCGCTTGCGGGTAAGCCAAGTGACTTCCCCTCAGAGGAAGGTGCACATTTTGCGTCGGGTTATCAAAAGCAGAAATACGCTGTAGATAATGGCGCTATTGGCATGATTACCATTACTACGCCTAAAAACGAGAAAGTACGCCCTTATCAAAGCCGTTTGAACTACATTCATACGCCGCGCATGGCGTGGTTAGATGACAGCGGTCAACCTGCGAACAGCTTTTCTCAGCTTAAAGGCGGCGCTTACATGAGCGAAGGGGCTGCACGTAAGCTGTTCAAAGGTGCAGAGAAAAGCCTTGATGACGTATACGCACAGCTTGAAGCTGACAAAGTACCACAAGGTTTTGCGCTAAATGGCGTGGTAGATATCAGCAAGAAGAGCGTTCACGACACCATCACAAGCCCGAACGTTGTGGGTGTACTAGAAGGTTCAGACCCAGAGCTTAAAGATGAGTACGTGGTTTTCTCTGCGCACTCTGATCACATTGGTTTTGCCAAAACCGTGAAAAAGGACAACATCAACAATGGCGCAATGGACAACGCGTCTGGCACGTCGGTAATGTTGGAAACCGCACGCTTGTTTAGCGAAATGAAAGAAAAGCCAAAGCGCTCAATTCTTTTCGTGTCGGTAACCGGTGAAGAGAAAGGCCTGCTAGGTGCAGACTATTTCGCTCGTAACCCAACCGTACCTGTTACTTCAATGGTGGCGAACGTAAATTTAGATATGCCAATTCTGACCTACGAGTTTGCTGACGTTATTGCCTTTGGCGCGAACCATAGTGATTTGCAAGACTCTGTGGAAAAAGCGGCGGCGAATGCAGATATCGAGCTAAGCCCAGATCCGTGGCCAGAGCAGGCACTTTTCACACGCTCAGATCACTACGCGTTTGTGAAACAGGGTGTACCTTCAGTATTTATGGTGCCAGGTCTTAAATCAAAAGATCCTAACGTAGATGGCAGCAAGGTGTTCGGCCAGTTCTTATCTACGCACTACCACAAGCCTAGCGATGATATTAATCAGCCATTTAACTGGAATGCGGCAGAAACCTTCACAAAGGTTAATGCACAAATTGGTTGGACATTAGCAAACCAGAAGAATAAGCCTCAATGGAACAGCGGCGACTTCTTTGGAAATACGTTTAGTAAGTAAAATGCTATGCATGAGCTAGCAGGGATCTGCTAGCTCATTAAACGGTTAAATCTTTCGCTTTAGTACGGTAGAGCTAACATTGGGCGTGTAGTCGAAATAAACCATATCGCAGGTCACGCTGGGGTATTTTCCCTTCCAGTCGGAACCCACTGAAATCGCATCAATGTTATATTCATCAACTACTCTTTGTTTGTTCTTGTCTACCTGAGGAATAACCTCATCTACAAACCGGTTAGACTCTAGAATAGATATTCGTTCCTCAAACGGGATAAGCGGGGGGCGTCCTTTTGACTTTTCAATCAGTTCGTCGGTAGATACACCTACAATCAAATAATCACACAGCGCTTTTGTTTTCTTGAGTATATTAAGATGGCCTTGATGAAAAATATCAAAGCAGCCTGATGTATACATTCTTTGATATTTTTTACTGGTATCTGCAGAGTCTGTAGCGAGCAATGCAAAGTCAGCTCTTAACGTAGATCTTAGTTCTGCAAAATAGTCTTCATCCAACTCAAGCTTGTCGCTTAAAATAGGTGGCTTAGGCCAATGGCGGTCTTCAAACTGCTTTTCACAAAAGCTTACCGGGTGTTCATAACGAGGAATAACATGGAAATGGACAGCCGGGTCAACCATCATTAACATTAAGTAATTAATTTTGCAGAAATTGAAGCGCTTTTTAAGTACTCTTTCTATATCAGCGACAACCAGCTTTTGTTCTGTTGCAGCCTCTTCGGAAATATCAGAATATTGAAAGACATCTTCTTTACAGACAAGAACTAAGGAACCAAGGGTGACTTGCCCAGGTCGCAATAAAACGTGCCAATAGTTATATGTTTTAATGAGATTATCGGGATAACCGAACTTCGATAAGGTAACGTTTAGCATAGCTCTCGTTGAATAAATGGCATTAAATACACTGTAATATAAAAATAGCACTACGCACAGTCGCTTATTTTAGTACCGACAACGGATAATAATAAAAACTCTTATGAAAATAGCTTTTGATACCGTTAATGTTTACTACCTCCCTCAATTTATCCCCATCTGCGATGAGTTAGCAAAACGCGGGCATGAAGTTAAGCTCGTTTGTTATAGCAATAAAAATAAAGCCCAGGCGTTTGAACAAGTTCTCTTGTCGTTTGGCTATGAATTTTGTTGGGTCGATGATGATAAAGCCGCGAGGGACCTTTATCTGAAAGAAGAACCTGATTGGATTTTCTTTGGTAATGGATTTTCTTACCTCGACGATATTCACAAAGTGAGTAAAACCGCTCAACTTGGTCATGGTATTGGCCCAAAGCCGAGCTACTATCACAAATCATCTACCCCCATGACCGTTAGGTTTATTGAGGGTAAAATGCGTCTAGCTAAGATTAGAGAGCTTTATCCAAACGATGAGTTTGTTCAGGTGGGATTTTCTAAGTTAGATCCACTATTTAACAATACAGAGCCAGGCTTGAAATATGATGAGTTAGGCCTAGATAAAAGTAAGCCAACGCTATTGTTCGCACCCACTTTCAACCCAAGCTCACTTGAATGTTTCCCTGACGATTGGCCAAGTCACTTTACCGACTTTAATATCTTAATAAAGCCACATACTTTTACCTATTCGCGTGAAGCTTACAAAAATCAGCGTAAAAAGCTAAAGAAATGGGCGCAATTCAATAACACTTATATTGCAACAGAAACAGATATCTCGTTGCTCCCCTTTATGAAAGACGCGGATATTTTAATCAGTGAAGCATCGAGTACGTTATTTGAGTTTGTTGCCTTATCTAAGCCTGTAATCGTATGTAATTTCTTTAAGCTAAAGTGGTCATACCGCGGTATTTTCAAGTACCGTTTTAAGAGGCGCTTTGGTAAAGATAACGTGATTTATCAAAATATCGGACTTCACATAAACAGTTATAAAGAGCTACGAGGTGCGATAGAGAAGCAATTGGAAAATAAAGATTTATATAAAGAAGAGCGTGAGACATATACGGAAGATCATGTAGGCCCTACTGACGGTAAAAGCTCGCTACGCATAGTTGATTACATTGAAAATAACTAACCTTTAGGGCTTAGTTATCGTGCCTGGCAAACTTAAGCATCAGTGACGTACTAGAAACGGGTAGCTGATGCTTAAGCTATAAGGCGATTGTATTAAACGAACATCTGCTTAAACGCAGCCCATTGTTCGTTGAACTGTTCAGTAGGCTTACGAGTAAAGCCACTGCGAATAAAGCCATTAATGCGACCGTCAGTGTAGCAAATCATCATATTAGCAATAATTGCTTCATCTGCTGAAAGGGTTTTCCCTTCGCGCAGTTTGCGCTCTCTTAACACCTGTTTAAGCTGGGTTTCTAAACGCTCAAACAGTTTTGCAATGCGTGCACGTAATCGGTCTTGCTCACCCATTAGCGCATCACCATTTAATATGCGGGTTATGCCTGGGTTCTTTTCCGCAAAGCCTAAAATTAGGTGCAGTATAAGCTGGCAGCGTGTTAGTGAATCTTTTTCTTCATTCACTATTTTATTAATACGCGTGAAAAGCGTTTCTTCGATGAACTCGATAAGCCCTTCAAACATTCGCGCCTTACTGGGAAAATGGCGATAAAGCGCAGCTTCAGACACGCCAACTTTTTCCGCTAATTTAGCCGTAGTGATACGTTGACCTGGGCTGGTTTCTAACATTCCAGCAAGTGCTTGCAGAATTTGCGCTCTGCGATTGGTTTTTTTGACAGCAGGCATGACGAAAGTATTTCCTCCGCTACCGAGTTAACGCAACTCGGGCTCCATGTTAAGTTGGCTTACGCCAAAGCGTTTATATTTATCGTTGTTATTATCGACACTTAATAAGCATCTGTTAGTTTTAATTGTTTAAAGCGAAACGTTCTGCAATAAGAGCGAGCAGTTGACCCGCTAGCTCATCTTTACTGGTAGCTGGCAAGCGTTTGTCACCATCTTGCCAAATAACATGTAAGGCGTTTTTATCGCTGTTAAACCCAAGACCTTCTGTGGTGATATCGTTAGCGGCAATCATATCTAATTTCTTTTTAGCGAGTTTTGAGCGCGCGTAATTTTCCACATTTTGGCTTTCCGCTGCAAAGCCAACGCAAAATGGTCTGTCTTGTCTGTTGGATATCGTTGCTAGAATATCAGGGTTTTTAACAAAAGTAAGTGTTAACTCATCACCTGTTTTCTTAATTTTGTTGTCAGCAATGCTCACAGCTTTGTAATCGGCAACCGCTGCAGTGCTGATAAAAATATCTGTAGCAGGTGTTAGCTTTTCACAGGCATTGAGCATCTCGTCGGCTGTGGTTACATTAACACGAGCGCAGCTATGTGGTGTATCAAGTGTCACTGGCCCTGCCACTAAAGTCACCTTCGCCCCCGCCAACGCGGCCGCTTGCGCAATCGCAAACCCCATTTTGCCCGAACTGTGGTTTGAAATATAACGTACAGGGTCTAAGGGTTCTCTTGTTGGCCCTGCGGTAATAGTAAGGTTTTTGCCAACAAGAGAGTTTAGCGTGTGAGAGGTTGACGGTGAGCTTTTGCCGTCACCGTTCAATATTTCTGCAATGTCGACAGGTTCTACCATTCGCCCAGAACCCACATCTCCGCATGCCTGCTCGCCACTCGCTGGGCCTATAAATGTAACGCCGTCGGTTTTCAGCGTATCAATATTGCGCTGCGTAGCCACAGCTTTCCACATTTGCTGGTTCATAGCCGGCGCAATATACAGCTTGGCTGTTGTTGCTAGATACAAAGTAGTAAGCAAATCATCTGCCATGCCGTGGGCTAGCTTAGCCAGTGTATTGGCGGTAGCTGGCGCGATAAGCAGTATGTCGGCCCACTTGGCTAATTCAATATGCCCCATGGCCGCCTCTGCAGCCGGGTCTAAAAGGTGCTGGTGAACAGGGTTGCCCGACACGGCCTGTAGTGAAAGGGGGCTGACAAACTCTGCCGCAGAATTGGTAATCACTACGCGTACATTTGCACCAAGTGCAGTAAGCTTTCGCACCAAGTCGGGGGCTTTGTAAGCAGCAATGCCGCCTGTAACGCCTAGCAAAATGTTTTTATTAGCAATAGACATAAAAGAATACAAAATCTAGAAATTACCCATAGCCTACCATGGGGATAAAAAATCGGATAGCTGAACAAAAGTAGATCCTTCTTTAATGCACGGTATTTATACATTGCTTATTTACCGCAAAGAACAAACTGGCCTTTTATTCAGTCGTCAGCGTGGCGAGATTCAATTATAACCACAGTTTTACTGAGCTGGTGGACCGTCAAATATGTCGATAAAAGTATGGCCAAAAAGTGAAAGGCCAAGAGAAAAGCTATTGCAGTATGGTGCAGAGAACTTAAGTGATGCTGAGCTTATTGCCGTGTTATTGGGTAAAGGAGTTAAAGGAAAAAACGCAGTATCTGTAGCACATGAATTACTCAATGAATTAGGGTGCTTGCGTGGTGTGGTAACGGCAACGAAAGACGAGTTTGCTAAAGTAACAGGCATTGGCCCGTGTAAATACGCCCAGTTTCAAGCTGGCTTTGAAATATTTAAGCGCAATTTAGAAATTAAGCTTCAGCGGGAAGACGTGTTTAATAATGTGGATGATACTAAGCGCTACTTACAAGCCAAATTAAGAGACTGCCAGCGGGAAAAATTCGCGCTTTTAATGCTAGATAGTCAGCATCAACTCATCGCATTTCGCACTATGTTCAACGGAACGATCAACAGCGCGGCGGTATATCCCAGAGAATTGATCAAACAAGTAATGATCGACAATGCAGCCGCGATAATTTTAGTCCATAATCACCCCTCAGGCGTAGCAGAACCAAGCCATGCGGATATTCGTCTAACAACAGAGATCAAAAGTGCAATGGCATCGATCGATGTGCCTGTTCTCGATCATTTTGTGGTTGGAGACAAAGAAACTATTTCATTCGCACAGCGAGGCTTGCTAACATAAGAAATCTAAGTCATTTATCGATTACAATCTAGTCAAATGGTTGAAAATGATTTAGTATAGGATTTAGTGGGTAATTTTATTAAAGGACTGTTATGAAGAAGTCAATTATTGCATTGTTTGCAGCTGCTACTATGGTAGCTGGTGTTAACGCACAAGATAACGAAGGTGGTACTTCAGGTTTGGGTTCAGTTAGCGGCGGCATGATTGCTACTGGTGTAGTTGCTGCTGGTATCGTTGCTGGTGTTGTTAACAATAACTCGGCAGACGCGCCAGGAAACGGTGGAACGACTCCAGGTCAGCCTACTTGTGAAGGCGACGATCCACTAGTAGACGGCGTATGTGTTGGTACAACTAATACTGTTACCGTAACTACTTCTGGTACAAGCACTGTAACTAAAACAATTACTGTGCCTGTTACATTTACTTACGCGCCGACCGTACAGTAAATTTAAGAGTATTCGAAAAAGCCGCTTTTATTAGCGGCTTTTTTTATTTATATAGCAAAAATATTTGTTTTTAGTTTTAGTCGGCGTACCTTAATGAAACTACACATTCTATCGGCCATTCTAGGCTTTATTTGCCTTTCTCTTTCTGGGTGTTCCACTACAACACTCGCCTATTACAATACGCTCAAACTCGCTTTAAAAGACAGAACCGTTACTTATACTGTTGAAGAAATTGCTGCCAGTAAAGCAGATCTTATGCAGATAAAAGCCGGTGAGCGCGACGCAGCATCTTTAGCTTTGGCGTACATCGATGGCGACAAATACAAATGGGTATCAGGTGATAAAGTTATCTTCACAATGCACCACGGTATCATCGTTAAAACAGAAGGCTTAGACAGCGACATCTACTACACCGGCAACTTACAGCACAATCCACTGGCAACGAATAATGTTTTGCCATTTAACTGGAAGCGCAAGGTCGATATCGCAACTATCGGTTATGGCATACCTGTAGACTCGTCATGGCGAATTGAGGGTGAGGAAACTCGCGAATACCTTGGGTACTCTGTGCCTGCAATTAAGGTTGTTGAGCGCGTATCGTTTTCGGAATACACCCCTTTTATCGACGTGGGGCTGTCGTGGGAAAATACCTACTTTTTGCATAAGTACTCCAAAGAGTTGTTGGCCTCTAAGCAGCAATTTAGTCCAGAGGGAGATGTATACGATATGGTCTACCTAAGTCGAATTGTGCGTGAAATGAACAAGCAAGGAGCGACGCAATAATGAAGTTTATCTCTACGCTTATTGCGGTATTGAGTATCACTATATCGGGGTCGCCATTGGCTGACGAAGATACCGTTAGCATTATGATTAACAAGCAAACGTATCAGTTTGATAGACCAATAAGACTGTCGAGTGCGCTGTCTATCGTTGCTGATAACGGCGACTGGTACTGGCCTAGTGCATCTGCGTTTGACTTAACTAACCCTAAAGCCGAGCGCGAAAAAGAAATCGCGTTGTCCCAAATTAGAACGCTTCTCACACAGTTTGATAAAGACTCTGAAACTCACGCTGCGTTACAGAATTTATACGAGCAAGTGGCGTCATGGACAGTGTCAACCCGTATCGACATGCCCATTTCCTACAACCGGGCCAGACTGTTCTTTGAAGACAACCCTATGTTTCAACCGGGTAAGTATTGGATTCGCTTAAACGGCAGACCGAATGTGGTGCATTTCTCTGGCGCTGTAGTAAAACCAGGCGCCTATAAGCATCAAAGCGATACCTCGGTCTATACCGCAGTACACACTGTTAAAAAGGCAGTAGATGCAGACAGAAGCCATGTCTATGTGATTGATCCAAGAGGCAACATTGAAGAGAAAGGTATTGCTTACTGGAATTTAGACTTTGCTCAGCTTATGCCAGGCAGTCAGGTTTACGTACCTATTTCTTCAGAGCTTTTCAGCGACAAACTAAAGCAACTTAATGAGCGCGTTGCCGCGTTAGCAGTACATAGGGTTTTACCTCAATGAGTGCGCCACTACTTTCTAAGAAAACAACACTTGCGCTTGTAATTGGAAGCGCACTTTCTTCTACCACGCTCGCCGATACGCAACTTCGCGTTACGCCATCTCAAATGGTGCAGGGGGGGAACGGTCTTATTCAAACGCCTACCGCACGTATGCGTGAAGAAGGCGGCATGGCCATTAACTATACCGACAATGGCGAATACCGTTTTTGGTCGGTCAATATTCAGCTGTACGACTGGATGGAAGCAACAGCGCGCTATACCGACGTGCGTACGCGATTATATAGCCAAGTTGATTCGTTCAGTGGCGATCAAACCCTTAAAGATAAAGGTTTAGATGTCAAATTTAGGCTGTGGGAAGAAAGCTACTATTTACCCGACATTAGCGTGGGCTTTAGAGATTTCGGCGGTACTGGCTTTTTTGAAAGTGAATACGTAAATGCCAGTAAATCGGTAGGCCCGTTTGACTTTCACTTAGGTGTTGGCTGGGGTTATTTAGGAACCGCCGACGATATCACTAACCCATTTTGTGAGGTTAAAGATAGCTTCTGTGAACGCCCTGGCGGATTCTCAGGCCGTGGTGGTAAAGTCGATTACGACCAGTTTTTTAAAGGTACTACAGCGTTCTTTGGTGGCGTAGAGTACCAAACGCCTTGGGAGCCACTAACTTTAAAGCTGGAGTTCGAAGGTAATGATTACTCTCGTGACAGAGCTGGGCGACTAGAGCAAGACTCACGCTGGAATGTGGGCGCGGTTTACCGCTACAAAGATTTTGACTTCTCGCTAAACTATCAGCGAGGCAATACCATCGGCTTTGGCGTTACCTATCGATTCAACATGAATACGGCATCGCAAATCAAGTTTGACGACGACCCGCGAAACCTGATGGGTAGAAACGCCCCTTCTGATGTTAAAGGCGTGAATAAGTCTCGACTCTATAACGATTTGTACAACTCGGGCGGTTTTATCTTGTCCGATGCCGAAATTAAAGAAGACAGTGCGACTTTCTACGGAACGCAGGTTAAATATCGCGATCAAGATGAAGCAATTGAGCGAGTGGGTCGCGTCGCTGCATCAGAACTGCCTGATAGCGTAAAAACTTATCACATGGTAGATAACCGCGGCGGCCTGCCAATGGTCGACACGCAAATAGATGCCGAAGCATTTATCTCTGCCGCGCGCTATGAGTCAGTAGATGCCGACATAACCGAAACCTACGTAAGAACGTCGCCTTCTAAAGAGGTATTGGAAGCGTATGACCCTGAAAATACGTCAGGGCTTTTTTACAGCGCCGATTTCTTCTTCACCCAGTCGTTCGGTAACCCCGAAGATTTCTATTTGTATCAAACCGGGTTGTTGCTAAACGGCGGCTATGCGTTTAATGAAAACTTCTCGGTTATGAGTAGCGCGCGAGTAACGTTACTTGATAACTTCGATAAGTTTAATTACTTGGTAGACGGTGAAGACGTATCTTTACCGCGTGTACGTACCCGAGTACGTGAGTATGTATCAGAAAACGATGTGTGGTTAGACACGGCATTTTTACATTACAAAGACAATGTTGCTGAAGATACGTATTTCCAGGCGTATGCAGGTTACCTAGAAACGATGTTCGCAGGTGTGGGGGGCGAAGTGCTCTATCGCCCTGTAGATAGCAATGTCGCCTATGGTATAGATATCAATTACGTGAAACAGCGTGACCCTTATAGCCAAACAGGGTTAGAAGATTACGACGCCATAACCGGTCACGCCAGTGTGTATTGGCAGCCGGAATTTCTTGATGATACGCAAATTACGGTAAGCGCAGGTCAATTTTTGGCGAAAGACAAAGGCGTTAATATCGACTATGCCAAGCGCTTTGACAGCGGCATTATCGTGGGCGCGTACGCGGCATTCACCGATGTATCTTCAGAAGAGTATGGCGAAGGCAGTTTCACCAAAGGTTTCTATATTTCCATTCCTACCGACTTGTTCCTATTGGAGCCGTCGAAAGGCCGTGGTCTATTCCCTTGGGTACCTATTTCACGTGATGGTGGTCAAATGCTTCGCAGGCCATCTCGTTTAATTGATTTAACAGAAACAAGGTCGCCTTTTTACGACTAGCGAAATAAACGCCACTTCATGTGGCGTTTTTTTAGTTTTTTCTGGGCACCGCCACGCTAAAATATAAATTCAAATAGCGTATTTATTCATAGCCTAAATGCGAAAGGAAAAGTACAATACAGCACGCAAAAAAAGAGGGGTGGTGGTATTTTGCGCAAAAATAGTACGTAAAAGTAACCTTTTTGTACTTTCTTATTGAAATGATCCTGCCTTTGCTGTATAAAATGCGCCCTCTAATTTATAGTAATACGTCATTTGACCCAACCACTGTTTGAGCGCTTGGGATTAACTGACGCGACAGTTATCGTTGTTCTGGAGACAAATACAATGTCAAGAGTATGCCAAGTAACAGGTAAGCGTCCAACGGTTGGTAATAACCGTTCACACGCACGAAATGCGACTCGTCGTCGCTTTTTACCAAACCTTCAAACACACCGTTTTTGGGTTGAGAGCGAAAGCCGTTTTGTTAAACTACGTTTGTCTGCTAAAGGCATGCGTATCATCGATAAAAAAGGTATCGATTCAGTACTAACTGATATCCGTGCCCGTGGTGAGAAAATCTAAGGAAGCCGACAATGCGTGATAAAATTAAACTAGTTTCTTCAGCAGGTACAGGTTTCTTCTACACCACTGATAAAAACAAGCGTAACATGCCTGGCAAAATGGAGATCAAAAAGTATGATCCCGTTGTGCGTAAGCACGTTATGTTCAAAGAGGCCAAAATCAAGTAATTAGCTTGCTTTTGTCTCCACGAAAACCCAGCCTTTGCTGGGTTTTTTGCTTTTTGATACTTTTACCTTCCCAAGCGTAGATTTTGATCTAGCGCGATCCACCTAGCCATACATGAATGATCTCACGTTTTTCAACGATCACAGTACGGTAAGTCAGTGTACTACTTAATGCCTACAGCCTTTTATTGAATTGAATTAGCTAATGCACGAATGAGGTATTACTATATTGCGTTATCTTTGGGTTCATATTTCGCGGGTATAATACGTGGCTAGAATTTCACAGCGAGCAATGAATAACGTGGTCATCATAGCTATGCTTGTCATGATTGCATTGTTTAATTTAGATAGCTTACGTCCACAAAAAAACGTTGTGGAAACCCGCAGTTTGCTACCCGAAAATGCTTATGTGTTAAAAATTGAGCACGATGGACATAGCTTAGAGCGCATAGGGCAACAGTGGCGTCAGAAAGGGCATACCGAAAGCCTTGCCATTACACCTGACGTGCAGTTTTCTCATTGGCAGCGTGGTGTACTTAACCCGGTCACAAAGGTGCCGGCCGATCTTAGCCAGACACAGCCCTACATTGTAGTTGCTTGGCTGGCGGGTAACAGCAACGGGCTGGTTTACGCTATCTACCCAAATACCACACCTACCGTGATCAAATTTGAAAATAACTGGTACACATTAACTAATACAGATATCGATAATTTATTACCTTGGACATTGTAAATGCCTGAATTACCCGAAGTTGAAGTAAGCCGTTTGGGCGTCTCACCACATCTTATTGGCAACACGATTACCCGTGTTGTGGTTCGCGAGCGAAGAATGCGTTGGCCTATTCCACAAGAGGTGGCCAAGGTTGAGGGGCAAAAGGTCACGGCCGTAAAGCGCCGCGCTAAATATCTATTGATTGAGACAGCGCAGGGTACGCTAATTTTACACTTGGGCATGTCGGGTAAACTACGGGTTATCGACGCATCTACCCCAGTGATCAAGCACGACCATGTGGACATTGTGCTTAGCACGGGTAAATGTCTGCGCTTTAACGACCCTAGACGCTTCGGTGCCGTGCTGTATCAAGCGCCAGATACACACATTCCCATGCTTGATAATCTTGGGCCTGAGCCCCTTACAGACGATTTTGACGATACGCGCTTATTTACCCTGTCACGCAACCGCAAAGGCCCAGTGAAAAACTTCATTATGGATAATGCTATTGTGGTGGGGGTTGGAAATATCTATGCAAACGAAGCGCTATTTTTAGCGGGTATCGATCCAAGGCGCGCCGCCGGTAATATCAGTGCAGCCCGCTACAAGTCGTTAACCGCTACAATAAAGCAAGTGTTGGCAAAAGCCATTGAACAGGGCGGCACTACGTTAAAAGATTTTGCGCAAACAGATGGCAAGCCTGGCTATTTCGCCCAACACCTTAATGTATATGGCCGAAAAGGAGAGCCATGCGAGGCGTGTGGTAAGGCGATAGAAAGCAAAGTAATCGGGCAGCGCAATACCTTCTTTTGTACTCGCTGCCAACGTTAATACCGATAAATGCCTGTTACAGGCATTTAGGTTTTCTTACCTAACCTGTCTCTTAACGCTTGCTCTACTACAGGGTGGCAGAAACCGCTTACCGCGCCGCGATGAAGGGCCACTTCTTTTACTAGCGTTGAAGAAATAAACGAGTTTTCTTCAGCAGGGGTGAGGAACACGCTTTCTAATTTTGGGTTCAAGCGACGGTTCATGTTGGCCAATTGAAATTCATATTCAAAGTCCGATACTGCACGCAGGCCTCGAATCAAAATAGTCGCATTTTGCTCATCGGCGAAATCAGCCAACAGGCCTGTAAAACCCACAACTTCGACATTAGGTAAATCTGCCGTTACCTTCTTAATCATTTCTACCCGTTCTTCCAACGTAAATAGTGGCTTCTTACTCGGGTTTGAAGCAATAGCAACAATCACATGAGAAAATAACTGAGATGCGCGTTCAATAAGGTCTGCATGACCATTTGTTATAGGGTCGAAAGTACCAGGGTAAAGTGCTCGTGTGTGCATAAAGTCGAATCTTATCGTTGTAGAGGGTTTATGTGTTCAACAAAGGTTAATGTACCACAATAATGACGAAAGTAGAGCGGGCTGCCAAAGGCTTCCCGTGTGCCACTATCGAGAAACTGCATTTCGATAGCCGTCCATGCACCAAGTCCAATGCTTTTCTTCCCAATGAAACACGGGGTTTTTCGCTTTCTCTTTGTGTAGCGAGCGTAATAAGCGGTCAAGGTTACTTTGCTTCCAGCTATCCCCTTGGCGCTTTGAACAACGGTCAAAATCGATAAGCCAAATCTCTTTATCACTATCAATCATGATATTTCGTACGTTTGCATCGTGGTGATAAACTTGGCAATTATGCATAGCAGCAAGTGCATGGCCTACTTTGTGCCACGCTTCTTCAGACAAAGGCTGGTTACACAGTACATGGTGTAGGTCTTGGCTGTCAGGAATGTTTAGGGTAATAAGGTCGCCCCGATAAATGAGGCCTCTGCGATGAATACGTGCAGCAACCGGCACAGGCACGCGCAAACCTTGCGATTGCATGTGTTCAAGTAGCCTAAACTCTTCGAATGGGCGTGAACGTTCAACACCTAAAAACAAATATTGGTCGCTAAGTATCTTTCCAACTAGGCCGCCACGCATGAAGTGGCGCAAAACCCAGCGCTGGTTTTCATGCTCAATGAAAATGGTTGTACCACGTCCTTTCGCTTGACCTGTTATTTTGTTTTGCTGTTGCCAAAACTCGGGGTTAAACATTTCCGCGTGGGGCTGTTTGACCAAGGTGTCGTCGAAAATAAAATGGTGCCCAGCACCTATGTCTCGTCGTATTGTCGCCATGTTGCCCACAACTTATGGTAAATTTCACATTCTAATGATTTATTTTGGTTTTTCAGCAACGAGAGAGCTTCTGTGGGAAAAAAGATTTGTTTAATGCGCTTATCAGCCATAGGTGATGTGTGTCACGCCGTTGCCATGGTAACTCGAATTCAATCACAGTGGCGCGATGCTGAAATTACATGGGTAATCGGAAAAGTGGAGTATCAGCTCGTTAAGCTGATGCCAAACGTGCGGTTTATTATTTTCGATAAATCACAGGGCAAAGCTGCTGTTGAATCGCTAAAAGCGGCTGTTGCAGGTGAAACCTTCGACGCGTTACTTATAATGCAGGTGGCGCTTCGGGCTAATATGGCCTCGCGCGTTATTAAAGCAAAGCAGCGCATTGGGTTTGACTGGTCGCGCAGTAAAGAGCTGCATTGGCTATTTGCCAACAAACGGGTTGCTGCGACAAAACACGCACATGTGCTTGAAGGTTTCATGGATTTTGCCGATGCAATTGGTGTACCCAAATCTGACACGTTAACGTGGAATATTCCTGTCACCCCTGAAGATGCGCGGTGGGCAGAGAAACAAGCAAAGGCGCTTGGAAAATATGTGGTTATTTCACCAGCGGCCAGTAAGGCGGAAAGAAATTGGTTGCCGCAGCGATACGCCAGTATTGCTGACTATATCCAAGAGTCTGGCGTCAACGTGATACTATGCGGCGGCCCGGGTGAATTAGATCGCAAAACCGCCGATGCGATTAAAGCAGAGGTCAAACATCCGGTAAAAGACTTCACTGGGCAAACGTCACTTCATCAGCTACTCATGTTGTTAAAGCATGCTCACTTGGTGATTGCGCCAGATACAGGGCCGGCCCACATGGCAACCACGGTAGGAACACCGGTTATTGGGCTTTATGCACACTCTAACCCACGGCGAACAGGGCCTTATCACAACCTTGAAAGGGTGGTGTCAGTCTACGATGAGTGTATCGAAGTGCAAAAAGGAAAGCCTTGGAAAGCCTTGCCATGGGGAACACGGGCCAAAGGTAGCGAGTTAATGGAAAAAATATCTGTGGAGATGGTAAAACAAAAAGTTGAACCATTTATCGCTTAATTTATTTTACTGTAAGGTAAAACAATCAATTATTATCTACACTTAGCGTTGCTAAGTGAACCTCCGAAACAACAGGGAGTCGTTACTGAATGAAAAAGCCCGCTTTGCGATGGCTATCCAAAGTTCTTGCTCATACCCGCCTTAAACTTGTACTGCTAATATTGGCAGGGCTTATTATGGCAGGGCATAAAGTAAAGGCTTCAGAACTTAATGTCATGGTGAACGAAAGTGTGATGGTAGCAGAGCTTAACCGCTCTGAGCTTCGTCAGATTTTTACTGGGCAAAGACAGTATTGGAGCGACGGCACAAAAATTACCGTATTTGTTCTGCAAGACAGAGACGAACTACATAAACAGTTTTGTCGCGATATACTCCAAATGTTTCCCTATCAATTGTCTCGTCTGTGGGATCAAATAACCTACTCTGGACAGGGCCTCACGCCTGTCAGGGTAACCTCGTATCAAGCGTTGATTGACGCATTGGAAAATACCACCGGCGCAATTGGTTATGTAGAGCGTACTGATATTGTGAAGCTACGACGCGTAGAGGTAGATTTAAAATGAAAAAGACCATTACTTTTGCGCTTTGGTTAATGAGTTCATGCGCCGCAGCCTCCCACTCTGACTTCTCATGGCACGGCTATGTTGCGCAAGGCGTGACGCAGTCGAAAGGCAGTAGTTTTATTACTGACGATGATAAAATAACGGGTGAGCTTACCGAAATCGGCCTAAATGGCTATTATCAGCTAGCTAAAAATGTATCTATTGCCGGGCAAATCAATTATCTCGACGGTGGCAATCGCTTTGAACAAGGTGCGCGCCTAGATTATCTATTTGTCGACTGGAAGTTACCGGATTTATCGGAAAATTGGCGTGGGCAAATTCATATAGGTCGCTATAAAAACAAGCATTGGTTGTACTCAGTAACCCGTGATGTGCCTCAAACGCGCTATACGTCGGTGCTTCCTCAATCGGTTTATTTCGATGGTTTTCGCGACGTGGCCTTGGGCAGTAACGGCATCCAAGCAAACTTTTCTCACCTAGGTTCTCACTACAATTGGGATCTAAACTGGAGCTATGGCCGCTCTCATATCAACGACACCCAGCGAGACTTTCTTTTAGGGAGCGATGCAAACGGCAAAATAAAACAAGACTTTGTGCACCAAGCGAGCGTGTTTTTACAGCCCTCATCACTCACCTGGAAAGTAGGGGCTAGCTGGCTTAACTCAGATTTTCGCTATACGCCTTCATTAAATGACAACCGTCTTTCTGGCGAGGCGAATGTCGAGCGTTTAATGCTGTCTGCGCAGTATTTTGCAGAAAACTGGGAGGTCTCCGCTGAGGTTTTACGAGAAATCCAAGATAGTAAGGGGCTATTTGCCCCCGACTTTGCCGAGAAGCGACGCGGCGAGGGAGGCTTTGTACAGTTTAGGTATCTATTTAATAACGACCTAAGTGGTCTTATAGGCTTTGATACCTACGTCAACGACGCATCAGACAGACAGGGCAAACAGTTAGAAGCACTGTCAGGTGGAACGATCCCTGCCTATTTTGGCTACCAAGACACCTACACCATAGGCTTGCGCTGGGATATCGCGCCAAAATGGCGATTACAGGGGGAATATCACTGGGTAGAAGGGGCAACTCGCGTGGTCAGTTTGTTAAATAGGGACGTGGCATCTCATGCAGACAAATATTGGGAAATGTGGTCACTGCAGCTGATGTACTGGTTCTAAGGGTAAAAAATGAAGGTCCAGGTATCTTTTACCACCAAAACCATCCTTATTTTATTGGCGATGGTATTAACCGTTGCTATTGTCATTTCGACAGTGCTGATCCAAGAGTCCGAAGCTCGGGTGTTGCTCGAGCAGCGGGAAAGCCAAATCAGCAATCAGCGACGGGTTCAGCTTTTCGAAGATATTCTTCACGGGCGTATGATCACGCTTATTGATGTTATTAGTCGTAAAAAAGGCACCTATTCCAATAACCTAAACGAACTGCAGCAGTCGTTGAGTAATTTAAGCGAGTATTTAACCCTCAACTTTCAAGTAGAGTCGCTTTTATTATTCGATGAGTTTGGCGTGGTAGGCACACCAAATCGTCCAATAGACAACACAATTGAACGGCTTGTCGATACAACACGAGCAACGTTTGAAAGTCGCTCGCTATTGGTTTGTGACAATGTATGTACACACTATATCTCCATTCCTGTTATGGCGGACAGCGACACAATTCCTATCATTGTAGTTTCCACATCAATGCGTGAGCTTTTGTATTTGTTCAGCCGCGCAACAGATGTGCATAAAGTTGCCATTGTCCAAGCTAAAAAAATGCCGGCAGGGAAAACAAAACTAGCTGTAGCTAGCCAAGTATCTGCGGCAAATCGACAGTATCTGCAATCGCTTTTTGAAGTCTTGCCAGAGCAATGGCGTATCGATGATTTAGTAATAAAAGGCTTAAATGTAGTGCTTGATAACCAGCAACTGCTTGTAAGCTTATTGCCCTTTGACCATGCCTCTGGCGATCATCCTTACTTGCTGATAGTGCAAGATGTATCGGCTATGGTACGACAAAACGAGCAATATCAATATGTGGTTATTTCAAGTGCCATTGGGTTATTCCTGCTGTTCTCGTCACTACTTTACGTATTTCTAAATCAGTACCGAATCAGGTTATTAAATGTAAGTGAACGCTTACCAATGCTGGCGGAGCATAAATTTAAAGAGTTCTATACTATTGCAGCAAAACGCAGAAAATCGCCTATTTTTAGACTTACTGATGAACTCGATGTCGTAGAAGAGGCGGCGAATAACCTAGCTCGTCAGCTTGAAAGCTTTGACGGTCAAATGGCAATAAATACCGCGAAGCTCGAAAAGATGGCTATGTTTGACGTGCTTACTGGCCTGCCCAATCGAAATATGCTGACTTTTCAAATTGAAAAGCAGTTGGCCAGCTCTATCCGCGATGACAGGTTAGTGGCGTTAATGTTCATGGACTTAGATGACTTCAAAAAAGTTAACGACAGCCACGGCCACGATGTGGGCGATAAGTTATTAAAAGCGGCAGCTATGCGTATTTCTCGTCCCATTAGAGATTCTGATATCGCGTCGCGTTTCGGCGGTGATGAGTTCGTTATATTGCTATCAAACATAGAAAGTAAACAGCACGTCGATAAAGTCGCACAAAAAATTATCGATGAATTCATAGATCCAATCATTGTGGATGGCGTGACATTTTATGTGTCTATCAGTATCGGTATTGCTATCACTAGTCACTCGCGGGCAACACCGGTAGAACTGTTACGTCATGCAGATATCGCCATGTATGAAGCGAAAGCCAAAAAAGGCGCTGCGTTTAAGGTCTACGATGCCACAATGAACTTAAAAGTGATGCAAAAAGTTGAGTTGGAGTCTGAGGCGCGCGAAGCGTTAAGGGATAACCAATTCAGCTTAGCTCTTCAGCCACAAATCGAAATGCACACTGGGAAGCTGATAGGGTTTGAAGCGTTACTGCGTTGGTATCACCCTAAAAAAGGGCACATTTCACCAGCTCAGTTTATACCGCTGCTTGAAAATACGTCTTTTATGCTAGAGCTAGACTATTGGGTGATAGCACGCTCTACTCGCATAGTTCGCGATTTTAAAAACAGTGGTTATCCCGATATTAAGATTGCTATTAATCTCTCAGCCGGGCAGTTTTTAGACCCCACTTTGCCTGAGTTTTTACAACAGCAAATCATTAAAAACGATATAGCGCCCAACCAAGTTTGCCTAGAGCTTACCGAAACGGTGCTGGTGTCCGACATTAAACGTGCAACGAGCATCATGAGAACCATTCGAGAAATGGGGTGTATGCTGGCCATTGACGACTTCGGAACCGGTTATTCCTCGCTTAGCTATTTAAAATCGCTACCGGCTGACTATATTAAAATTGATCGCTCGTTTGTTGCGAATATTGCTAGCAGTGCCGACGACAGGAACATTGTTCATTCCACCATTTCAATGGTGTGCAACATGGGAATGCAGGTGGTAGCCGAAGGCATAGAGACCAGTGAGCAATACGAACTGCTGTGTCATTTCGACTGCCATATCGGACAAGGCTACCTTATAAGTAAGCCCATTTCAGAAGCCAATATTTGGGACGTGTTAAATGACAAAGTGGAATATAACTTCTGGAAAGACTTCACCTAGCTATGCGTTAACACCTTGCCCGTAAACCCTGTTCGCGCAAGTGTGCTGAATAATTTACAAACTTGGTCGACAAACCCATTAAATACAGCGCAAGGGTGTGTACCCTTTAATGCGCTTTCATTAAACTACGGGTTTTATACCTATATTCGGAGAATGGCATGTCTGCGGCGTTTATTTCTCATTTGCAATCGCAAATTGAAGCCACGAAAGAAGATGGTTTGTACAAAAAAGAGCGTGTAATTACCTCACAACAGCAAGCTGATGTTGGCGTTGCTGGCGGCGAACACGTCATTAATTTTTGTGCGAACAACTACCTTGGTCTAGCAAATAACGAAAGCTTAATTGAAGCAGCGAAAAACGGCCTAGATAGCCATGGTTTTGGTGTAGCATCTGTACGTTTCATCTGCGGTACCCAAGACATTCACAAGCAGCTAGAAACCTCAATCAGCGACTTTTTAGGTACAGAAGATACCATTCTTTACCCGTCGTGCTTCGACGCCAATGGGGGCTTGTTTGAAACGCTACTTGGACCAGAAGATGCCATCATCTCTGACGCGCTTAACCACGCCAGTATCATTGACGGCGTACGCTTGTGTAAAGCTAAACGCTACCGCTACGCGAATAACGACATGGCGGCGCTAGAAGAGCAGCTTAAGCAGGCAAATGCCGATGGCGCGCGCTTCAAAATCATTGCCACCGACGGTGTTTTTTCAATGGACGGCGTTATTGCCGACCTCGCTTCTATTTGCGATTTAGCCGACAAATACGACGCTATGGTAATGGTCGATGACTGTCATGCGACAGGCTTTCTTGGCGAAAACGGCAAAGGCAGTCACGAATACTGCGGCGTAATGGGCCGTGTAGACATTATCACCGGTACTTTAGGTAAAGCCCTTGGCGGTGCGTCTGGTGGCTATACGTCAGGTAAAAAAGAAGTAGTGGAATGGCTGCGTCAGCGTTCGCGCCCTTATCTTTTCTCTAACTCAGTTGCGCCACCTATTGTCTCAGCGTCACTTAAGGTGTTTGAAATGATGAAAGAAGGCGATGAGCTACGCGCAAACCTATGGCGTAACGCAAATCACTTCCGCAAGCGCATGGAAGAAGCGGGTTTCACCCTTGCGGGTAAAGATCACGCTATCATTCCTGTCATGCTGGGCGACGCTCGCTTAGCCAGTGAAATGGCTGACAAACTACTAGAAAAAGGCATTTACGTTATCGGCTTCTCATACCCTGTAGTGCCAAAAGGCCAAGCCCGAATTCGTACGCAAATGTCGGCAGGTCACAGCCTTGAACACGTTGATAAAGCCATAGATGCATTTATCGAAGTAGGCCGTGAAATGGGAGTAATTTCATGAAATCGCTAGTAAAAGCGAAGGCGGAAAAAGGCATTTGGCTGCAAGACACGCCAAAGCCGGAAGTCGGGCACAACGACCTGCTGATTAAAATTCGTAAAACCGCTATTTGCGGTACCGATATGCATATCTACAACTGGGATGAATGGTCACAAAACACCATTCCCGTGCCTATGGTGGTAGGCCACGAATACGTGGGTGAAGTAGTGGGTATGGGCCAAGAAGTGAAAGGCTTTGAGGTAGGTGATCGCGTGTCTGGCGAAGGCCACATTACCTGTGGTCACTGCCGTAATTGTCGAGCCGGCCGTGTTCACTTGTGTCGTAACACGGAAGGCGTGGGCGTAAACCGCCCGGGGGCCTTTGCTGAATACTTGGTTATTCCTGCGTTTAACGCATTTAAAATTCCAGACAACATCAGCGATGACTTAGCCTCTATCTTCGACCCCTTTGGCAACGCCGTACACACTGCACTTAGCTTCGACCTTGTGGGTGAAGACGTGCTAATAACAGGCGCGGGTCCAATTGGTATTATGGCGGCGGCAGTAGCTAAACACGTTGGTGCGCGTCATGTTGTGGTTACCGATATCAACCCTTATCGCCTTGAGCTTGCTAAGAAGATGGGTGCTACACGCACTGTTGATGTCAGTAAAGAAAACCTACAAGACGTTATGGATGAGCTGGGCATGTCAGAAGGCTTTGATGTAGGCCTAGAAATGTCGGGCGTGCCGGTAGCCTTCAGAGACATGCTGAACAAAATGAACCACGGCGGCAAAATAGCCATGCTAGGTATACCGCCACAGGATGTGGCTGTCGACTGGAACCAAGTTATTTTCAAAGGCTTGGTAATAAAAGGTATTTACGGCCGTGAAATGTTTGAAACCTGGTACAAAATGGCGAGTTTGCTGCAAAGCGGTTTAGACCTGTCGCCTATCATCACACATACCTTTTCTATTGATGACTTTCAGAAAGGGTTTGATACCATGGGGTCAGGACACTCAGGTAAAGTTATTCTGGACTGGCAATAATGACAACATTTTCACACATTAGCGTCAACGACGTTGCTAACTTTCAAGGCGACGTAACCATTGTGGATATACGCGATCCTCAATCGTTCGCTAATGGACACATGCCGAACGCGGCACCGTTAAACAATGACAACTTTGCCGCGTTTATCGAACAAACGCCCAAAGACATCCCAGTGGTTGTAGTGTGTTACCACGGCGTTAGTAGCCAACAGGCAGCACAAGTGATCGCACAGCAGGGCTTTGAAAGCGTTTATAGTATGGACGGTGGTTTCGAAGCGTGGCGACTGGCGAATCCGGTGGTAACGGCATAAGTTACATCATGCAGTATGTGACGTAAGAACATAACAAAGGTGCACACGGTGCACCTTTGTTTTATGCTTTGCAGAACTAATACATTCCAGTATAAAGGTGTTACGCACCGCACCCACATTATACGTAACATTGCGTTTATCTATTTTCTGCTTTCGGGGTAACAAAAAGCCTATGGGTCATCCTTTAATTGCGTTTAATCAACAAAGTCCAGCGCACCTTCTCGCTAACTACTTAACCAGTCAGAACATTACGGCCAACGTTGTTCAAAGCGATAAAGAATTCGTGGTAGTACTTAACGAAAATGCGCATATCGACCGCGCAAAAATCATAGCGGAAGACTTCTTAGCGAATCCCACTCACCCTAAGTATCAGCAGGCTGCATGGGACAGCGGTAAGAATGTGCAACTTGCGCCCTCAGGCAGCGGCTTTTCTATGAGAAATATTATTGCCGATGCTGTCAAAGCGCCTTTCACGTCAGTGGTGTTTATACTGTGCGTAGCGGTGTATGGCTTTTCGTTACTTGGCATGTTCGCGCCTATTGCCCAGCATTTACTTATGCAGCCGTTTTCTGTTTTGGCACAAAACCAAGAATGGTGGCGTTTACTCGGTCCGGCGTTTATACATTTTTCGGCATTACACATCATATTTAACCTGCTTTGGTGGGCCATGCTAGGGGCCAAAATTGAACGGACCCTTGGCATGAGCATGTTGCTCATTGTGTTTATCGTATCGGCAACTATATCCAATGCGGCTCAGGCTATCTTTAGCGAACCGGTGCAGGGTAACTTGTATTTATTTGGCGGCTTGTCAGGCGTGGTTTACGCCGTAATGGGGTTTGTATGGTGGTTGGGGTGGCTACGCCCAAGCTGGGGCTTGTCGTTACCTAATTCCATTGTGGGGTTTATGCTGGTGTGGCTGGTACTCGGTTACGCCGATATCTTATGGGTAAACATGGCGAACGCGGCGCATACCGCAGGGCTGATTTCGGGTTGCCTATTGGCGGCAGTATTAAGCCTTGGCTCGGGCAAGCGTTAATTACCAAATTCTCTAATGAGAGCCGGATGCCTAATAGCACATCATTGAACCATTCATACTAAAAAGCGAGCGCATTACACCGGCTCGCTTTCTATTTTTACTTATCCGCTACTTAGCGCACTAGCCGCCCTGATACAAGTACTTGGTAAAGATAACGTTCTTTATAACTTCACCACCGGTTTCTTGTTGCATATGCTCTTGAAGGGCTTTAAGAATAGCGCGGCGAATATCTTCGCGCCCGGTAAGCGACTTCACTTTTTCTGCTGGCTGTTGGCCAAATATTTCAATGGCGGTAGAGCGCAGTAATGGCATGTGGTGTTCCGCAATTTCAAGCTGGTTAACATCGTGAATCATTAGCTCAACCGATACCCGTACGTAACCTAACTTTTGAGCGCTATCGCTAATATAGTTGGTAACAATTTCTGGTTCTAAACCTAAATAAGCATAGTTGGCGTTATCTTGAGCCACTGCCAAGTTTCCACCAAAAAGAAAGAAGCTAAGCGCAAATACACGTAAAACTAAAGGCTTAAGCATAGTGAAGTCCGAAACACCAAAGTAATAAATTCACTGGGTAGTGTAGCAAAACTCTGATTAAACACACTACTGCAAAAGTTTAACCGAGTGAAAATATTTAAACACGACGTGTTATCATACTAACAGATTCATTATTCGGGCTTTTCGTGTGAGTTTTAATGCCACTTTTCCAGTGGGTTTGGCGGTTAACTGGCAAGCACCTTCTGGCATCACAATTCCTAATGCGCAGCTGAAAAACTGGCTGCTTGATACCGGTTCTTTAACTGAGCGGGTGCAGTCTTTAAGTAATCACTTCTCTTTAGAGCTACTAGGCCAGCATACGCAAATACCCCACGATAACGAACTATCGTTACTACACGCTAACGGTGAAACCAGCTATCAAGCCCGAGAAATTTTGCTTTGTGGCGATCATCAGCCGTGGGTGTTTGCCCGTTCTATTATTCCTCAAGCGTTTGTAGATAGTGAGCTTTCAGATCTGGGTCGAGAGCCTTTAGGTAAAAGGTTGTTTAACGACACTAGGTTTACACGGTCAGCGTTTCAATTATGTACTATGCCCGCCTCTCAATTTGGTATGGGCGTCAACCAAACCTTGTGGGGAAGGCGTTCGTTGTTTACGTTAGATAATTACAGCATGATAGTGGCAGAAGTTTTTCTTCCTGCATCTCCTGCGTATGGCGAAAGTGTCACAAGTAAAGTAGAAAGCGAAAAACAGTTATGAAGCACAATTGGAAGGCATACGCGCAACTTATGCGCCTAGACAAACCCGTAGGTATTTACTTGCTACTATGGCCAACGCTGTGGGCGCTATTGATGGCTGCCCAAGGTTTACCGCCATTGGGGATAACCGTAATTTTTGTAGCCGGTGTGGTTGTTATGCGCTCTGCAGGGTGCGTTATAAATGACTATGCTGATAGAAACGTAGACGGGCGCGTAAAACGCACTACACAGCGCCCGCTGGCAACAGGAGAAGCTACACCAAAACAAGCGCTACAGTTATTTGGCGCACTTATCGTAATCGCGTTTATCTTAGTGCTGTTTCTTAACTGGCAAACTATCGCGTTATCTGTCGTCGCGCTTATGCTTGCAGCAAGCTATCCCTTCATGAAGCGCTATACGCACTTGCCGCAGGTAGTATTAGGCGCAGCGTTTGGCTGGGCCATACCTATGGCTTTTATGGCCGTGCAAGAAACTGTACCAACGTACGCTTGGTGGTTGTTCATTGCTAACTTACTATGGACAGTCGCGTACGACACCATGTACGCCATGGTAGACCGCGACGACGATTTGCAAATAGGCGTTAAGTCTACCGCTATATTGTTCGGTAAAAACGACGTGCTAATTGTGATGTTGTTGCAGGCCTGCGCGCTAATAATATTGTGGTGTATAGGCTGCACAATTAATGCTACCTGGCCTTACTATACAGCCGTGCTGTTTTCCGCTTTGCTATGCGTGCGCCAATATCAGCTTATTAAACGCCGTCAGCGTGAGGGTTGTTTCACCGCATTTATTGAAAACCACTACATTGGTTTAGCCATTACGCTTGGTACGGCGCTGCATTTTTATTTGGTTTGGTAAAACTTACCAACAGCAAATGTAGTAGCTATTTAGCGCTGGTATGGCCTTAAGAAATTACAGCACTAAAAGCCTACTCCAATCTGTACCAACGTCCCCTTATAACTTATTTATAGCCAGTCTAAAGTATTTACTCACTAAATGTTTTTAAAGTCGCGCACAAAATGTGCTACTAAGTGTTATACTTTAGGTGTCGAATGGAATCTATACGCATATATAAATTGAAGTGGTTCAAGAGGTGGGCGAATAAAGAAGGTTTATCAGACAGCTTGTTAAAATTAGCAGTTGCGGAAATGCTAGAGGGATTAGTTGACGCCGATTTAGGTGCAAATGTATATAAAAAGCGAATACCTCTTTTGGGGCAGGGCAAAAGGGGAAGTTTAAGAACCCTCATAGCTTTTCAAGTGGATAATAAAGCCTTTTTTATTTATGGCTTTTCCAAAAGCGCCCGCTCGAATGTTAGTGTTAAAGAAATGAAGTCTTTAAAACTCTTAGCTAAAGAGCTACTGAACTATAGCGAGGAAAAGCTTAAGAAAGCTATTGATTCAGGTAGTGTTGAAGAGGTGAGATAACATGAAAGAAAGCATTTTAGATGTGGTACATAGTACTGCAAAAGATTTAAGCGAAGCCGGAGTAATGGATAAGCAGACTATGCATCAGTTCGATGCATTATGTTTACCCAAACTCAAGCAATACGACGGACAGCGGATAAAAGCAATACGTGAGAAAGCAAGAGTAAGCCAAGCTGTTTTTGCCGCCTATTTAAACATCACGCCATCTACAATTAAGCAGTGGGAGCAGGGGAGCAAAAAGCCTCGAGGTACTTCTTTAAAGCTCTTGAGTCTTGTTGAGCAGAAAGGTTTAGAGATCTTGATGTAACGTTTCTTTTGTTCTGCGCCTTTGCAAAGGCAGAAGAGCTGTAGAGCATTTCTTTATTTCATCGATCCCAACAAAAAAGCGCCGTAAAGGCGCATTTTATTTTTGAAAGTAGTAAGTACTACTTTTCTGCTAGTTTTGCTTCTAGCTCGGCAATGCGGCTTTCCATGGCGTCTAGTTTTTCGCGAGTGCGAATAAGCACTTGGCTTTGAATGTCGAACTCTTCGCGAGTCACTAAATCTAGCTTCGACAGCTGCGATTGCAAAACCGTCTTCACTCGGCCTTCCGCTTCTTCAGCCATGTTTTTAACGCCTGGTGGTACAGCATCAGCAATTTGTTTCGCTAAATCTTCGAGTTTCTTCGGATCCAACATGGAATTCCCTTATAATGCGCAGCTCAAAATGTGAAAGCTATTCTATCGGTATCGACACGACATGCAATGAAAACCGTGTTGTGCCCAAATGTACGTTGTTTTAGGAATTAAATGAAACTAAATGAAGCTCAAGAATCTGCCGTAACCTATGTGTCGGGCCCATGTTTGGTGCTGGCAGGGGCGGGCAGTGGTAAAACCCGTGTAATTACCAACAAGATTGCTCATTTAGTCAGAAACTGCGATATGCCAGCACGCTATATTGCAGCGGTAACCTTTACCAACAAAGCGGCGCGTGAAATGAAAGAACGTGTGGCACAAACTTTGGGTAAGCCCGAAGCGCGCGGGTTAAAAGTATCAACTTTTCACACCATGGGCTTAACCATTATCAAAGCGCATGTGAAAGACCTCGGTCTAAAGCCCGGGTTCTCGCTGTTCGATGATAAAGACTCGTTTGCTCTGCTTAACGACCTAACGTCTGACACACTCGATGGTGATAAAGATCAGCTTCAGCTACTTCAAAGCTGCATTTCGAACTGGAAAAACGACCTTATCTTGCCCGATGCTTTATTAAAGTCGGCAACCAGTACGGGCGAGCGAGAATTTGCAGAGGCCTATAAGCGCTACCAAGACAATCTAAAAGCCTATAACGCACTAGATTTTGACGACCTTATTTTGCTGCCCACGCTGCTTTTAAAAAGCAGCGAGGCCATTAGAGCAAAATGGCAAAGTAAAATTCGCTACCTGCTGGTGGATGAATACCAAGATACCAACACCAGTCAGTACGAGTTAGTTAAGCTATTGGTAGGGGAGCGTGCACGCTTCACCGTGGTTGGCGACGATGACCAGTCTATCTACTCATGGCGGGGGGCTAAGCCGCAAAACCTGCATCTGCTACAACAAGATTTTCCGCGCTTAAATGTCATTAAGCTACAGCAAAATTATCGCTCATCGGGGCGCATACTACATTGCGCCAACATTCTTATTCAGAACAACCCGCACTTGTTCGATAAAACCCTGTTCTCCGAGCTTCAATACGGCGAGCCGCTTAAAGTAATAGAAGCCAAAAACGAAGAACACGAAGGCGAGCGCGTGGTGGCAGAACTGCTGGCGCACAAGTTTATGAACCGCACCCAGTTTAAAGACTACGCCATTTTGTATCGCGGTAATCACCAAAGTCGTATATTTGAAAAACTGCTAATGAGCAACCGCATTCCCTACAAAATTAGTGGCGGCATGAGCTTCTTCGGACGGGCCGAAGTAAAAGACGTTATGGCCTATTTACGGCTATTGGTAAACCAAGACGACGATAATGCCTTACTTCGCATAATCAACACGCCAGGGCGCGGTATAGGCCGTGCTACGCTAGAAAAATTGGGCAACTTTGCTAATAGCTTAGGTGTGTCTATGTTTGAAGCGGCCACGCACCCTAACTTAAACAGCGTATTGCCAGATAAAGCGTTTCACGCGGTATCGAGTTTTTCGCGATGGATAGTTGAGCTTTCAGACAACGCCGAGCGAGGCAATACAGCAGACGCCGTGCGTACTATGATCCGCGCCATGGGCTACGAAGAATGGCTTTATGAAACCAGCGCTAGCCCCAAAGCGGCTGAAATGGCAATGGCTAACGTCAGTACGCTATTTGGTTGGGTGAACGACATGCTCGAGGGCAATGACCTAGACCAGCCCATGACCCTTACCGAAGTGGTAAACCGCCTTATTCTGCGCGATATGATGGAGCGTGGTGAAGATGATGGGGAAGGGGACCAAGTTCAGCTAATGACCTTGCACGCATCGAAAGGCCTGGAGTTCCCAATTGTGTTCCTAGTAGGGATGGAAGAGGGCTTGTTACCCCACCAAAGCAGTGTTGATGAAGACAACGTTGAGGAAGAGCGCAGGTTGGCGTATGTAGGTATTACCCGTGCCCAGCGCGAACTTATCTTCAGCTTAGCCAAAGAGCGCCGTCAATTTGGTGAAGTCATCAACCCTGAGCCAAGTCGTTTTTTGTTTGAACTGCCGGCCGATGACGTGCAGTGGGAAAACCAGAAGCCAAAAGCGACAAAAGAAGAGCGCCAGCAAAAAGCTCAAGTGGGCATCGCTAATCTTCGCGGCATTTTGGGAAAGAAGTAAAGCTCAAATATAAAGCGCTTCTGTTAAGAGTAAGGACTTACTCTTAACTAGCTAGCGACGTCATATCCAGCACTTTGGCGTGCTTGAGTATTTTGCCCTGACCGTAAATGCATTCGATTTCGTTAAGCGCGTCTAACTGCGCCTGTGAATCTACGCCCTCTGCAATAACCTGAAACTTCAAGTGCTCCGAAATAAGCATTACCGACTGAATCAGTTTTAAATTGCGCTGCGAGCGAGGAATAGATTTAACGAAGCGGTGATCAATTTTTATGAAATCGAAGGGGTAGGCGAACAGATAGCTAAGTGAGGCTAAACCGCTGCCAAAGTTATCAAGCACAAGGGTGACGCCAGCCCGTTTTAACTTTTTAATAGCGGGAAGAATAAACTGTGAACGGCGGTTTAAGTCGTTCTCATCAAACTCAAACACCAGTTGGCTTGGCGTTATATCGGCCGACTCGATAACATCAATCATTTGATTAACCATTGAGGCCTGTAGCAAATGATTAATCGACACATTCACCGCAATCTTGTTAATAGGATCGTCGGTGCCTTGATAATAGTTAATGAGTTCACAAGCTTTGGTTAGCTGAAATAAATCGAGATCTAGCGTTAAGCCGCTGTGCTCAGCCACTTGCCTAAACTGTTCCCTGGCTATTTTGCCGTAAGCCGGGTGCGACCAGCGAACATACATTTCTTTATACAGCGTACTTTTATCGTCTAGTTTAATAACAGGTTGCAAAAAGTAGTCGAATTCTTCTTCACGCAGCGCCCGTCTAAACTCATTTTCAAGTTCTAGTTCTTCAATAAGTCTGTCGCGCATGCTCTTATCGAACATAACAAAGCGGCCGCGACCAAGGGTTTTCGCTTGATACATGGCGGCGTCAGCATCACGTAGTACTTCATCGGCACTGCGATAATAGGTTTCAAGGTGTGCAATACCTACACTAGCGCCGGAGTACATCTCTCGGCCATCCAATAAGAAGGGTTCAGAGATAGATGAAATAATACGACTGGCCACCTCTTCAACGTCGCCTTCATCTTCAAAATTGTCGAGCAATACCACAAACTCATCGCCGCCTAAACGGGCCAACAGGTCGTGCCCGCGAATACAAAGAGCAATACGACGGGCGACTTCAATTAAGAACTCGTCGCCAGCATGATGGCCTAGGGTGTCGTTAATAACTTTAAAGCGATCTAAATCGATGAATAAAACCGCAAACATGTTTTCGCTATAGCGCTGCTTGCTTGCTATAGCAAGCTCTAAGCGACTGGTAAACATAGCTCGGTTGGGTAAGTCGGTTAACGAGTCGTGATGGGCGTCGTGAATAAGCTTTAGCTCAATCTCTTTACGCTCTTCAATTTGCTGCTTTAGAAATTTGTTTGTGCGGTTAAGCTCGGCAGTGCGTTCTTTTACGCGTTCTTCAAGCTCTACGTTATACCGCTGCATCGACTCGGTATTGCGCTTGCGCTCTATGGCAACAGCAATATGATGAGAAACAAAACGTAAAAGCTCTTGGTCGCGGGCGTTGTACTTTGCGTGTTTGCCGTAAGTTTGCACGGCAATAACCCCGGCAATTTCGCCGTCTACAACTAGGGGAGAGCCCAGCCACGAGTTCGCACTGTTTAACATGTTCTGAGCAACAGACACATCCAAATCGCCAGACTCAGCTAACTCCAGTACTTTAGGCGGGTTTATTAACTCCGCTTGCCCCGTTCGCAATACAAACTCAGTTAGCCCTAAACCAAGCGGCCTAGCATTAATGTGGTCTTGCTTTGCATCGCTGAAATAAGGAAACTCAAGAAGGTCTTTTTCTTTATTGTGTATGGCTATGTAGCAGTTAGGTGCGCTTATCAGTCTTGCCAAAATCTCGTGCAAGCTCGAATAGAATGCATTCATATCCCCTTCAAGGTTGGCGGCGAGTTCAGAAATTTCAAAAAGTGCTTGCTGTAGCGACTCTACTTTTTGTCGTTCTAAAATTTCTTCTTGAAGGTCGTCGTTTATCTTTCGAAGTTGGCGGGTGCGTTCGCGGATGGTACGTTCGGTAAGTTCTCGGTTCTTTACTCTATCAACGGTGGTAACAATGTGCTGAGAGACAAAAAGCAAAACTTCTAAATCTTCTTGTGTGTAATGCACGCCCTCATCGTAGGTTTGCACCACCATCGCCCCGATAACTTGGCTTCCTCGTTTTAAAGGTACGCCTAAAAGTTCATAGGGTTGCGAACCCACCAATTTAATATCGTGTTCAGACGCAAAAATTTCTTCTTCGTCGCGCTTGTAGAAAAGGTGGTTACCGGTTCTAAGAATGAACCCCGTCATGCCATCCATTAACGACTCGGCGGGCAATTGGTGAACCGTTTGCTCGTCGAATTCATCTACAAAATAAGCGAAATCGACAACGTGGTTTTCAGGTTCGTAGAAGGCAACAAAGAAGTTGTCGGCATTCATAAAATCAGCAATGATTTCGTGAATGGCAGAATAAAGGCGATTGAGGTGACTTACGGAACTGGCAAGCTCGGAAATATCAAAAAGCGCCTTCTGAACACGTTCAGCGCGCTTATATTTATCGGTGAGTTGCTGAAGCTGCGGTATAAGTTCGCGCAGTTCTTCTTCCGTCAACTCGTGTTGCGTCGAATCTTGTGACATTCCGCTCGCCAGTATAAAAGTAACGTTTACCCAACCAATTAAATTACCCGATAAGCAGGTAAAACGCTACTTTTTCCATCAACTTGTTGTGATTGTGTAGGTATTAAATACCTTCAATCATGTACTCGATAGCCGCTTTAATTTCGTCATCAGAACAGGTGCCGCACGTACCACGAGGTGGCATAGCGTTAATACCGTTCAGTGCGTTTTGCCAAACGCCATCAAGGCCGCGCTCGTCCAAACGAGGTTGCCAGTCAGCAGCGTTTTGAAGCTTAGGTGCGCCTAATACGCCTGCTGCGTGACATGCTACACACGCTGAGTTGTAAACGTCTTCACCAGACTTTGCACCGCCAGCTGCGCCAGCACTACCCTCTGCCGCCGCGCCTGCAACGTGTACCTGACCTACCGGCTTAATGCGATCGGCAATTTCATCGTTACTCATTTCTTGTGCTTGTGCTGCAAAAACAGTTAGCGCAGTAGCAGCAACAGTTAACCAAGTCTTTAATTTCACATCTGTCTCCAGGCAATGATGAATTTGTTTAAAATATAACTGGCCAGATTATAACGGTAAATTGGGGCTGAACAACTATTTGAAGCCAATTACCTATAAAAAGTAAGGATTTTTAACAATCAAGCCAAGCTACCTGAAGAGATTTTAATAAATGAGTTGAAGCTAACCCTTGGCCTAAGTATTATTACGCCCCGTTTGCAGCATATGTGTTGACGCAGCGCTCTTGATGCAAGAGTGCATCACAGTAAACGCTCGGTGATTTTCTCACTGGTTCTACAAACCGCCCTTAGCTCAGCTGGATAGAGCGCGGCCCTCCGGAGGCCGAGGTCAGAGGTTCGAATCCTCTAGGGCGGGCCATTACCTTTTCTAATGACCTATGAAGGAATAATCCCCTTAAGCGTTTCTATATCGGTATCGGGTACACCAGCCTTGGTAAAATAAGATATCCATTCATTAGTTAACGCTTGCACACTAGAAATGATTGTTTTGGCTTTTGCTTGAGAAAGTCCAAACCTTTTAGATTGAGACAGCGCATTTTCAAGCGTTCCTTCTCTGCCGTGAACCCCTATTCCAATTCCATGTTGGCGGGAATTGTTTATCGGCAATACGTCGTAGGCTGGAGATAAGCGCCAGTTTTTATCTGAGAAGGAATACAAGAACGCATGATTTCTGGAATGGTCATCAGTGTTACCCATTAAGATGTTAAAAACCATGCGTGTGTACAGTTCATGGGCATCTCTCGGCTCTGCTCCATGCTTCATTATAAACTCTGCCAAAGCACCATAACTATAATTCTCAGTTAATGCCTGATTCGTCAACTTTTCTTGGTTGATTAGAGAATTAGCACTCAAGAAATGGTGTGTCGGTCTATCAGCGTTACAGTCGAAGCGCTCTACTAATAATATGTCTTCTTGTTGGCTGTTCACTATAGACGTGGCTGCAACTCTAACGTCCAGTTCTTCTAGCATTGTCATTGTTGCGTGTTCTACTAAACATACGTTGTATAAATCATCTGGACGGTTGAATTTCGCTAAGTAATTTATACCACTGTCTTCAATCAGTGTTTTAGGTCGGGCGCCACCCATACTGGACCCGTATTCAAATGCTTTTTTGACTTCCTTAGGAATGTCTTCATTTTTTAAAATTGCCCTCTTTCCCTGCAAAAGCATAGGGATATCGCCAAGCGTATTCTTATTCTTCTTTGGCTTACTTGCACTTCTAGATAAGCTAAAAGTAAGTGCGCCAACACCCATCCCAGAACCAGCCAGAACGAGTTCTAGGTCATTGTTAGGCTTAGTTGAGTGCAGTGACAAAATAAGCCTTTTACCCCAGCTATCTGCACCAGCATCTAAGATAGCGCCAAACATCCCTTTATTTACTCTAGTAATAAACTGATTGCTAAGTAGGGGAAGGTGAAGTGGGTCTAGAGGGAATGCATCATCCCTTTGTAGGTAGCTTTGTCCATATCGAAACTTCCCGATATTAGTCTTCGGATCTAACTCAACAACGCCACATATAACCGGGTTGTTTTCGAGTCCATCGATAAAGACATAAGCTCTAGAAGTCATTAGGCAGTTCCTTTTCTACGAGTGAGCTTTTTCTCAACGGGTTATTGCTTACTAACTCGTACTCTTTCTCAATAGTTTCAATAAGGGGGTCAAGCACTTCGAGTTGATCTAACACGGTAAACAATGTATCGGAATTAATGCCTTTTCCTCGCTCTAACCTGCTAATGGTATTTTTGCTTGTGCCGGTTCTAAGCGCTAACTCTTCTTGATCCATAGAAGCGGCTCTCGCTTGCTTTACGAGGTTGCCGAGCAGTTTTTTCGTGTATTCAACTTTGCTCATAAAACACCAAATATAGCTATTAGTGACGTAATTCTTTAAGTATGGCTATTTAATCATAAATGTCAATTAACTAATCATATATGGTGTTTAAGGCAATAAAGTTCCAAATTTGATGTATTGATTGCGGTCAGAACCTTCACTTTCCTCCTCTAGGCAGCACTTATTGACCGAAGGACTATTTCTTTCTGATACTCAGTGCGCTTTCCAATCTAATGCAACATCAAAGTCATTCCAACGCATAGCAAAGTCATTATACTGTTTTTCACTACTTTCATTTTTTCAAACGTATTAACGAGCCCTTCATGTCGCCTCAGTCTTTACGTAACCCTAGTTTTGCTCAGTCACTGGTTTGTTTTAGCGTTATTGTCGCGCTAATAGCGGGTGGCCTATTTGGCTTAGGTATTAGCCTCCACGCGCTTATATTTATGTGTTTATTATGGGCCGGTATTAATGCGTTTAGTTTGGGGTACACATATCTGCAAATTCGGGAATTAATGACCAGCGCATTAACCCGGGCCATGCCAGCAATTTATATCTTTATCCTTATAGGTATGGTGATCGCCAGCTTTATGCAAAGCGGCACTATCTCAACGCTTATTTATTTCGGTTTAAGCTGGCTTAACCCAAGCATATTTCTGGCGGTGGGGTTAATTTTGTGTGCGGTAATGTCGGTGGCAACGGGCACATCGTGGGGAACGGTGGGGACTATGGGCGTAGTGCTAATGGGCATTGGCGAAGCCATGAACATACCACTGCCCATTGTGGCGGCCATGGTGGTATGCGGTGCAACCTTTGGCGATAAAATGTCACCGGTTTCTGATACCACCAACCTCGCTGCAATGAGTGCGGGCACGAACCTCTATCGGCATATGTATAGTATGCTGTTTACTACGCTGCCGAGCTTTATACTAACCTTCATTATTTTCTTGGTAATAGGCTTTAGCTACGCAAACCAGAATTTAAATGTGGAACATGTAGTTGAAATTAAAGCCGCGCTTGCCAGCCACTATAACCTTGCACCCTACATAACACTGTTACCCTTGGTATTGCTTACAGTGCTAAGCATCAAAAAAGTACCTGCTGAAGTAACCATGTCGTGCAGCATTTTGCTTGCCGTAATCATCGCTATTTTTTACCAAGATACCAACACCATTAGCGTTCTCAATGCACTGTGGGAAAACACCCCACAAAACACGGGTATCGAAAACTTAGATGCGCTTTTAGGTAGGGGCGGCATCAGCAGCATGAGTTGGACGCTGCTCCTTGCCCTAATGGCAATCGCACTAGGCGGCATATTGCACGGCGCAGGTTTTTTAGCTGCTTTACTGGCAGGCATTATCGACAAGGTGAAGCGAACAGCAAGCTTAATAGCGGTAACCATAGCCTCTGGCTTTTTGGGCAATGTGGCTATGGGCGAAGCCTACATCTCAATCATCTTAAACTGCCAAATATTTAAACCAAAATATGAACAGCAGAACCTTGACCCTGCCGTGCTATCAAGGTCGGTAGAAGAAGGCGCAACCATGACCACAGGGCTTATTCCGTGGACAACCGCCGGAGCGTTCTACTCTGCTACCCTAGGCGTTGACGTGCTCGATTACGCGCCCTATGCCTTTTTTAATTACTTAAACGGCGTTGTTGCAGTGATCATGGCCGCATTGGGGGTAGGTTTATTGAAAGGAAAAACCGCAAATCGTTAAATGAGCTATTTTCACTTTTGTGAGTGGCTGCCACGTTTATCCCCTTAAAGGGATAATTACGACTTTATACCCACTAGGGGATAAAGCCGCAAAGGCAGTTATGCTTTAAGCCGCTTTTGGCTTCAACCAATGCTGCGCTAGCATGCCAACAATCATGGCACCTACAAACAACAGCACATCAGTTTGAAGCGACGCAATGGCTACCACGGCAGGGCCTGGGCAAAAGCCGCTAATACCCCAGCCAATACCAAAAGCCGCAGAGCCTAAAATTAACTTGGCGTCGATAGTTGTGCTGGTTGGAATATCAAACTTATCGGCAAACAAAGGCTTGTTGCGCTTGCGCACCCAATACATACCTGGCGCTGCAACTAAAATAGCGCCGCCCATTACAAACGCTAATGTGGCATCCCAATTTGAACTGAAATCTAAAAAGTTAAGCACGCGGGCAGGGTTGCTCATACCCGATATAAGAAGGCCAAAGCCAAATAAAAGCCCACAAATTAGCGAGGCGATAATTACTCTCATAGGTTGTCTCCTCAGTTAACTTACAGGTGTCTGATAATTGTGGTGGTAATAATTGCTGCACCCATAAAGGTAAGCGTTGCCACAATAGAGCGGGGGGATAATCGCGATAAGCCTGCCACGCCATGGCCCGACGTACAGCCACAGCCAAGGCGCGTACCGAAGCCTACTAATAAGCCCGCTACTACCAACCACGCCGACCCCATTTGAGTTTGTACCTGCATACCGCCGGTAAAGGCAATATAAAGCACGGCAGACAAAACAATGCCTGCTAAAAAGGCCAGCCGCCAGTAACGCTCTGAACCTTGTTGCGTCATCGCGCCTGCTGCAATACCTGATATACCTGCAATACGACCAAGGGTATATAGCAGCAATACCACTGACGAACCAATAAGCAGTCCGCCGGCCAAACCGTCTAACGGCTCAAAGGGGGTTGTCGTCCAAGTTTCCAAATCTCTCTCCTTAAATATTCGCGTGTGAAAAGGGAGTAACTCAAACCCTTATATATAAATAATCTAATATATTATGGTAAGGCTATTTGACCAAGAAGTCTGTGAATTCAATCGTAAAAATAGGCTAAACCGTCCTGTTCTTAGGGGTCAAATCTAAATGTAACTATATCTAGCAAGCCATACTAAACCACTCATAAGTTAATTCTGATAAACTGTTTTTAAATATTGTGCGTTTAAACGTGCAATTAGTATCTATCAAAAAACATAACAAAGGATCTTGTATGAGTAGTAACACCCGTGATGCGGCTTCTACGAAAGCCACCAATGAACGGGAGAGCGCTTTTAGCGTTATCGACAAGCCAACGTTTTTTGGCTCTCTGTTCCTTCTTCTATCGGTAACCATTCCCTTAATTATTTGGCCAGACCAAGGGGCGCAATGGGTAGCCACCGCCAAAGAATTCGTTACCAGTAAGCTAGGCGTTTTATACCTATTGCTTGGTGTGGGCGCAGGTGGCTTCATGGTTTACATCATGTTCAGTGATATTGGCCAAATAAAACTGGGCGAGCCAGAAGAAAAGCCTGAGTTCTCGCCGGTGTCATGGGCGGCCATGCTGTTTTGTGCCGGTATTGGCGCCTCTATTTTATATTGGTCGATGATTGAGTGGGTGTACTACTACCAAGCGCCACCGTTTCACATAGAAGGCGAAACCCCCGAGGCCGCTAAATGGGCCGCGGCCTACGGTATATTCCACTGGGGGCCGTTAGCGTGGGCGATTTATCTTATTCCTGCCGTGCCTATTGCGTACTTCTACTACGTGCGTAACCACAGCGTATTAAAAATATCCGAAGCGCTTATGCCGGTCATCGGCGAGAAAATGGCCCACGGCTGGTTGGGTAAAGTCATCGATATTAGCTTTATCTTCGGTATGTTAGGTGGCGGGGCCACCACGCTGGGCCTGGCGGCACCTATGATCAACGAAGGGGTACATGAACTATTCGGGGTGCCTAAATCGCTAACTACCCAAGTTATTGTGCTTATAACCTGTACCGCTATATTCGGTTACAGCGCGTATGTAGGCCTAAAGAAAGGCATTAAGCTGTTATCAGACATAAACTTCTGGCTGGCCGTGGGGTTATTGCTGTTTATCTTCATAGTGGGCCCAACCCTGTTTATGGCAAATACCGGGTTAGACGCTCTTGGCCGGGTAATGAGTAACATCATAAAAATGGCCACATGGTTAGAACCGTTTGCCGAATTCAATGGCTTTCAAGACTCCCACTTCCCGCAAGACTGGACCATATTCTACTGGGCATGGTGGCTGGTATTTGCGCCAAGCGTAGGGCTATTTATCGCCCGTATTTCACGTGGGCGTACCATTCGCACTATGGTGGCGGGCTCTATGTTCTTCGGTACTATGGGCTGCTTCTTGTTCTTCATGGTAATGGGGAACTACGGCCTGTATTTACAGCTATCGGGCGAGCTTGACGTAGTAAGCATACTTAACCAGCAAAGCCCAACGGCGGCTATTTTTGCCATGCTGCACACGCTGCCGCTCGACTACTTGGTTATTGCAGTGTTTACACTGTTGGCGCTTATTTTCACGGCCACTACTTTTGATTCTATTTCTTACATTCTGGCAGCCGTAGTGCAAAAAGAAGTGGATGAAGAGCCACTGCGCTGGAACCGTTTATTCTGGGCCTTTGCGCTATCCTTCATGCCCATAGTACTTATGTTTGTAGGCGGGTTAGAAACGCTACAAACCGCATCGATAATAGGGGGCGTACCGCTACTCGCCGTAGCTTTAATGCTGTGTATTGCCATAGTACGGGCGGCCAACTATGACATGCGTTATCAGCCCGATTATTCAATAAAAGAAATCAACATAGGCGAATTCCCAGACGACGACCCATGGAGCGAAGAGGGCAGTTGGGAAATTGAAGAAGCCGAAGAAGACGTGCCTATTGCGGCAAAGCCTAAACCTCGTGAACCAAAAGACCACATTGAAGGCGACCCGCACAGCAGGCCTTCTAGGCTGTAGGTTTTAATAACAAATGTGTTAAGCAAAACGCTGCCAACTGGCGGCGTTTTTGTTTCATGAACCCGCACAATTTACTTTTTCTAAAAACTGGCTGTGGTACCGTAATTAGCTCCATTAGCCTTAACCTTTAAGCCATGTAGCAGTATGTCAGTAAAGAATTATCACAAATTCTACGAACCACTAAACGCGGTACATTCGGCTGACTTCAACCGCTGTATTTATTGCGGCTGCGAAGCGGCCCGGCAAGACTTTATCCCACCCATAACATTCATTCACGACTGGCAAAGCGGGCACCTACAGGCCGATTTTATCTCCGTGCCTTCATGCAACGAATGCTTCGACCTATTAAAGAATGAAAACAACGGCACGCTAGAACCTAGAGTAACCGTGCTTAAAAAGCGATTGGCAGAAAAGTACAAAAAGGCCATTAGGGTTTTTAACCACTGGAGCATGGAAGAAATTGAAGAAATGGACGCCGCATTTCAAATAAGCCTAAAAGGCGGCATGCGATTAGGCAAAGAAACCCTTTCGCGCCTTCAATTTGCTGGGTTCGACTATGAAGTAAACGGCAGCATAACGCGGGTAGCAAAACCACAGCGCGAGGTGTTTAAAGTGTTCGATGAAGAGTTTAGCAACTTTAGAGAAGCGCTAGCCTTCGCCAGCGCCACCTACAAAATAAAGAAAAGCCGACTAAGCCAGCTTTATTTCGACAACGATGAAAGCTTTGATAGGGCGATTGAGGTATTTCATGGGTTGGTTGAGGGCCACCAATCAAAAGCTGATTGATGGTATTGCACTCCGGAATCAGAGGTTCGAACCCTATCGGGCTCACCATTTTTTAAAATTTGACCGTTAACCCCCAAAAGCAAAGTATTTCAGAGGTCTAGTATGTGTTGCATGGGCTCAACCATCATTCTTGACCGTTTTTTAAGAAGTACAATTCAGAAAACCCCATTTTTACAAATTCGGTATCTCTAAAGTTTCTTACGGTTTTTTTGTCTTTACTGATAGCGGCAAGTTGCTGTTCAGTTTGCAGGAACTGGGAAAGGTCTATTCCCTCAGCATCGGCCACGGCTTCATGCATATTTTGATGGCGGCTGTAAGAAAAATTTATCTCTTTTGCCACACCTTTAAACTTATAACGTACTTTATGGGCCATGTTCTACTCAAGTTGATCGATGTAATTCAAAAACTGTTTAACCGCTATTATAAACGCAATTAGCGCCAATAATTACCGTATTAAAAAAAGCGGGTGGCAAAACCACATCGCGAGGTGTTCGATGAAGAATTTAGTCGCTTTAAAGAGGCGTTAGCCTTTGCCTGCGCTACTTACAAAATAAAGAAAAGCCGACTAAGCCAGCTTTATTTTGACAACGATGAAAGCTTTGATAGAACGATTGAGGCTTTTCATGGTTTGATCAATAAAGGATAAATACTTTAGATTGCTATGATGTTTTAAACTAAACATCAATATTACTTACCTAAAATACGAGGGATGTATGGGGCCTGATTTCGAAAATAGTAAAGTACTCCTAATGAGGGGACCTGTTGAATTGATCAGCGAGGGATATGCTGGAATTGGGTGGGGGCAATTTCAGCTTTGCAATTTTACCACTGCTGATGAGTTATATAAGCATCTTGAAAGCACACAACAAAGTGTGGGGCGTAGCGGTAATCAACTGCGTCGATTCATTGAAGTTAAGCAGGGCGATATCATTGTGGTGCCAGCGCCTGCCCGTATATACATAGGTATCGCTACTGGCAAGAAACAATTCTGCGCAGACAAACCGTGGGGCGAAAACCAAATAAAAGTAGATTTTCCCTGCGATGCTGAAAACGAGCCAATTTCTATCGCACGTACAGACTTGAAACAAGGTTTACAGTCTAGGCTGCGTATACGTTTGACCGTCGCTGACTTAGACTACTTCAAAGATGAAATAATAGAGCGTTACAATGACATTAAAAACAATGTGAGCAGCGGTGCCTTATCAAAAATTAATAAGCAGAGCGGTGAAGTATTAGAACAATTTAAGGCAAAACTGTTAGATAACCTTCGAAATAGAAATCATTACTTGGAAGCTGGTGGGCAAGGGTTAGAGCACCTCGTAAAAGAACTGCTCGAACTTGAGGGTTACACAGCTGTTATACCTAGTAAACAAAGTCACGAGGTTGGCGTTGATGTTGATATAGAAGCACAGTCACGCAATCCTTTCATTACGCAAGAGCTTTTGGTTCAAGTGAAAGATCACGTAGGCTATACGGATAAGCATGCCATCGAGCAGATAGCGAAAGCTAAGAAAGAAGATGACTGCTATAGATGGGTAGTATCTTTGGCTGATTTTAGTAAGGATGCAAAAGACTGTGCTATTAAATTTAACGTTAAGCTGATGAGTGGAACTGAATTTGTCGACTGGCTAGCCGAGCGCTGGCAAGATTTATCCCCAACTACCCAGCAAAAGCTTGGTATCGCTTCAGTGCCGCAGCTTGTTTTTTAAATGACGTAATTGATTGATGTAAAGAGCCCCAGCCTCTAACAATACAAAACTCTATACAGCGAGGTGTTTTGCACTCCGGAGGCAAGGGGCGTTGTCTCAGTCTTAAAAATTTTTTAGTAGTCTAGTCAACTGAAAAACCCTTCTTTTTGCATTCATTACGTTGCTCTTTTAGGTTCCGCAGTTGTTCCTTTAATTGCTCGCCTTCTCTAATATTGTAACCAGCGCGCATTTTCGAATTAATTTTGTCGATGCGCTGTTCTATGCCTGAGCATTGATACTTCGAAGGTGTAAAGCTGGAGTTGGCAAAAGAATAGGTAGCAGTAAGCATTAATAGAATTAAAGTGGTTGTCTTCTTCATTTTCATCCTTGAGAAATTAATTAGCCCCAAAAAATTAACTGAATTGGGTCAGTAAATTGTGCATAGGGGGTCCTGAGGTTACTTAGACATAAACATAGCGTCTAAACCAGATTTTAAGATTGTTCCGGTTTTGTAAGTGGTTTCTATTAATAACTATGTATAGAAATTTAAACCTATTCTGGCTAACTAATGCTTTGTTTCTTAGGAAATGTTGTAGTCTGATTATAAGTCTAGATATATGACGGTGTGAAGGATTAGCATGGTAAACACAAATGGAGTTGGCGCAAAGTTTTTTGTAGTCGCAAGTGTTGTAGTTATTAATAGCTTAGGCGTTTTATACTTCGCGCGGGATAGTATCAATCTACCTCAACCCCTCCAGCTCGCCTTTGGCTTCGTAGAAGGTAAACTTCACGGCGAAAGTAATTCGGAAAGCACTGCACGTGGCGCTTTACGTTCCCAGTCAGAAATGTCTCTCGTTCAGAAGAACTTAGAATTTAAAACGCTTTCTGAAGTTAAATCCACTCAAAGCAATCCTGGATTAGATGAGCATGCAGTCCCTCACACATACAAATGTTTAGACAAGATTAAACCACCCGAAAGAAAAACTATTTATACATGGACAGACGGTAAAGGTGTAAAGCATATAAGTGACTCTCCTAGAAAGCTAAACAGTGGCACCTCGGTAAGAGTTGCTAAAACAATTAACCCAGAAGCTATATCGCTAAATTTTCTTTCTCATAATTTACCTTTTAATGTTCAAGGAGCAGTGCGGGGAAGAGTACAGAAAGCAATAGATGCTTTTGCGCATGTTACACCCAAAGAATCAGTGGTTCCTGTTGTAGCAAATATAAGGAGCTTTAGTGATAAAGACGCGTACGAAAAATACAGTAAGCGTTTTAATCTTTCGACCGGGACTAGTTCGGGGTTTTATTCAGCAGGCCGAAATGAGTCTGCTATTTTAATTCGTGGTAATGAGCGAACACTTCAAACTATAACTCATGAGGTAATGCATACCATTAATCGATATTGGTATGGTCAGGTGGCAAAATGGTTGAACGAAGGAATGGCGGAATATTCCGAAACTCCAGAAAATTTAACTAACAGCGCGTGGGTGAATCATTTTAAAAGTAATGAGCCGCTAGCCTTAACCACACTCTTCGAAGGAACGGAGAGCAGTTGGCGTAAAGATCCACATCAATTCTATTCTTCTAGCTGGGCTTTCGTTACCTTTCTAATGAGCGAGAATCAAGAACTCATGAGTCGGCTTCTGTTATTGGAGGCGGAAAATGGCTGTAAAGAGCTTTCTATAAGAGATATCCAATTATTGTACGGGGGCAGTATTGCTGCGCTGGACAATGAGTTTAGACGCTGGTTTAGAAGTATTTATTAATAAAGTAGCTTTCCAACGTCAACGCCAATCCTCCAATTGCTGTAAGGCCTTAATACGATCACGCTGCAGCGCAAACGCTTCAAATACGTCATCAAAGTTTGCGTTGCTCGGCCTTAGGTTCGGTAGAGCCAAATTGGCTTGGCTGAAAAACTCTGCTTGGTTGTTCCGCCAGCCTTGCTTCCACCAAGAGATTATTTGTTCACGAGAACTAGAAAGCTTCAAACCTGTAGGCAACTTATCAGATTTGCTAGCGTTTACACTCGATTTAGTAGGTAACAAATTCCAAAGGTCGTTATTGGGCCATCTCGCAAATGGAAATGCATGGTCGATAGCGTAGCCAGAATGTTTTAGTCGCCTTCCAGTCCAGCAGCATGCAACGTCTTCACTCTCTAGTAATTCGTTAACGCGTTTTCGAATTCTTGACGTGGTGCGTTCTGGGTCTTCCCACCGAAGTGCATTAAGATAATCGACTTTGGTAAATGGTCGCTGTTTGTTTAGGCCATAACCTGCCATTAAAGATGACCACTCGTTGATCAACGTTGGCTCTATCCATACGCTAAATTGGGTGAGTGAATCCCAAATATGCACGGGTACATAGAACTTTCCTAACGAAGACAAAAACTCGAAGTCTAGTAACAAATCGTTTTTAGGTTTTCGAGTTTGATTAAGCTCTACGTGAAAAACGCCTACATCAGTGCCAGGCAAAGTGGTGTGTTTTGCGGGCATATTTTTTACCGTCGAAGCAATGTCCTTTAGAGTTCGGTAAATAGCTTGCACCGTTGCACTATCTGAATAATGCGCGCCAATATAAAAATCATTACTAGAAAATGCTGTAATCTGCTGCCAACCGTCAGTTTTAATAAACCCCAGCCCTCTACTAGAGTTGCTGCTTTGTTGCATTTCGAATTTATCAATTAACGGTTTATAAAGCTTCAACCAATAAAAGGCTACTAATCCAACAGGCAGAATTACGTGTTCGTTAGTTTGTTCCATAACCGCGCCCGGATGGCCTTCGGCTACTCTGAGTAATGTCCGTAATAGCGCTACTTTATATGTTGAGGATTTACTGTCGTTTATTACGATATTTCTGATTAACGGAAATGCACCTGTACCATTATCAGGCAGCGTCAGTAAAACCGTTTGCCACTGAACATCAGCGCGACCCAACTTATCGTCCGATTTTTCAGGGGTAAGTAGTCGATAGGAAAGCCCGAATTGATTCGCAAACTTAGCAAGCTCATTTGCTGAAACTGAGTACATGGTGCGTTCGTCAGCGCAACTGCCATGGCGTAAAGATATAACTAGTTTACCGTTGGGTTTTAGTAGCGAAGATAGCTTTCTAAAAGCACGCTCTCGCGAAGACGGTGCAACGTGCATCCACACTGCACTTAGCAGGATTAAGTCAAATTTCGTCTGTAAGCGAAAAACTTCAGTTAGTTCAGGTAATGTGTCTGATATCCAGTGAATAGGATTCGAAACCGTATAGGCTTGCGCGAGTTCTCGAATACCTTTGGCGGGTTCAACTGCAACCACTCCTAAACCCTTTGCGGCTAGATAACGGGCGTCACGTCCAGAGCCAGCGCCCACGTCCAGTACCATGCCTTCTTTGGGAACTTCATTTAGCCAATCTTTATGTACGGATTCAAAAGGGATGTTGTCATATTGATTAGCCAGTGCAGAGGCGTTAGTTGAGTAATACGTTATATTTTTAGTCAAGCCGTTAACTTAGTCGCAATTCCGTTGTAGACCTTATCTTCTAAATCATTTGCAAAACAAACTCAAGTAATCCTCATTTCTTGAGAAACCATTTTAAGTACGAATAGGGAAACAGCCCGTGTTTTGATTTACCGCAAAGTTTAAATGGCCCAGCTTTGTATAGTAAAGCAGTAAATTCTTGGCTTTGGGGCCACACCATTCACTGCTGTTCAATACCACAGGGAGCGTCGCTGTGAAAAAAACACCGTTTATTTTATCTATTTTATTTGTCGTGTTTTTAGTTGTGGTTTTTAGCGTTATTTTTAGCGGCGCTGAAGAGCTTGATGTGGTATCGGGGAACGGGCGTATTGAAGCCACTGAAATTGGTATTTCTGCCAAAGTCGCGGGGCGTGTAGAAGAAATATACGTAGACGAGGGCGACAGAGTAAACGCTGGTGATGTGGTGGCAAAGCTAGATACAGCCACCATTAATAGCCAGCTACAGCAGGCAAAAGCCCAGCGTCAACAAGCGATAAGTGCAGTAGAAGCGGCGAATATGGCGGTGGCCCAGCGCAAAAGTGAAAAGGTTGCCTTACAGGCGGCGTTAATACAGGCCGAAGCTGAAGAAAAGGCGGCTAAGGCCCATGCGGCGCGCACCACGGAATTAGCCAAAACAGGCGCGGTGTCTAAGCAGCTTGCAGAAGACAACCTAACCACGGTGGAAAGTGCCAAAGCCGCGGTTAATGCCGCCAAGGCCCGTTTAACCGCCGCCGATGCCACCATTGAAGCAACGCGGGCCCAATATTATTCAACACAAGCTGCCGTTAGTGCAGCTAATGCAACCATTGCTCAAATAGAATCTGAAATGAACGACATGGTGCTAAAAGCGCCGCGAAACGGTCGCATTCAATATCGCGTTGTTCAACCGGGTGAAGTGGTGGGGGCGGGGGGCCGCGTTTTAAGCTTGGTCGACCTAACCAATGTGTATATGACCTTTTTCTTGCCCGCATCGCAGGTGGGTAAACTCACCATAGGTGGCGATGCCCGCATTGTGCTAGATGCCGCGCCAAAGGTTGCTATACCCGCCACTATTTCTTATGTGGCCGACGTAGCGCAATTTACGCCGCGTTCGGTAGAAACCCAAAGCGAACGTGAAAAGCTGATGTTCAGGGTTAAAGCGCAAATACCCGTGGCCTTGCTTAAAAAGCACATTGAAAAGGTAAAAACCGGCTTGCCCGGTGTGGTGTGGGTTAAGTTAAATGATAACGCCCAGTGGCCAAGCGATATTCCAGCGCTGTTAGAACAATGAACCCGGTTATTGAATGTAAGCAGCTAACGGTACGCTATAAATCGACCACGGCCATTCACAACATTACGCTATCTATTCCCGCTGGCTCAACGGTAGGGGTAATTGGGCCAGATGGCGTAGGCAAATCTACGCTTTTGTCGTTAATAGCGGGCGAACGGGTTTTGCAAGACGGCAGCCTTCATGTGCTAGGTGGCGATATGCACAGCAAAAAGCACCGCAAAGCCATTTGTTCTGATATTGCTTATATGCCGCAGGGGTTGGGTAAAAACTTATATCCCACGCTTACGGTAGAAGAAAACCTGCAGTTTTTTGCCAAGCTTTTTGGGCATAGCCGCAAGCAGCGCAGAGCGCGCATAGACAACTTAACTAAGCGCACGGGCCTTTACCCGTTTTTGTCGCGCCCCGTCGGTAAGTTATCTGGCGGTATGAAGCAAAAACTGGGGTTGTGCTGCGCGCTTATTCACGACCCACGCTTACTTATTCTAGACGAGCCCACCACAGGGGTAGACCCCCTCGCAAGAAGTCAGTTTTGGTCACTGGTCACTGAATTGCGCCAAGCTCAGCCAGGTATCACGGTGCTGGTGGCTACTGCCTATATGGATGAAGCGCAGCAGTTCGACCAGTTAATAGCGCTAAACGCAGGCGAAGTGCTAGCAACGGGCTCGCCTAAGCAGCTGTTAAATCGCACCAATACTACGCATTTAGAATCGGCCTTTATTGCTCTTTTGCCCAAAGAAATTAAGCAAAAACACCAAAGCATTAAGGTGCCGCCATTCGAGGGTACCGCGCGTACCGAAACGGCGATTGAGGCCAAAAACCTTACCATGAGGTTTGGCGACTTTATTGCCGTAGATAACGTTAGCTTTACCATTGGTAAAGGCGAAATTTTTGGGTTTTTGGGTTCGAACGGCTGTGGCAAATCTACCACAATGAAAATGCTCACGGGCCTGTTACCACCTACATCGGGTGATGCCTGGTTACTTGGCAGCCCGCTTGAAGCGAACGACATGAAAACCCGTTACCGCGTGGGCTATATGTCGCAAAGCTTTTCCCTTTATACCGAGCTTACGGTTAGGCAAAACTTGGTGCTGCACGCCAAGCTTTTTAAGGTGCCTAACAACAAAGTAGAGGGGCAGGTGGATGAAATGCTAAGCCGCTTTGCATTAACCCTTCATCAGCACAGTTTGCCCAATTCACTGCCCTTAGGTATTCGCCAGCGTTTGTCGTTGGCGGTGGCCATGGTTCACAAACCCGAGGTGTTAATTTTAGATGAGCCCACATCGGGGGTAGACCCCATTGCCCGCGATAACTTTTGGCAATTACTCACTACGCTGGCCCGCCACGATGGCGTCACTATTTTTATTTCTACCCATTTTATGAATGAAGCGGCGCGCTGCGACAGAATTTCGCTTATGCACGCCGGTAAGGTACTGATCACCGATACCCCAGAAGCAATTAAAGCGAAGAAGTCGGCCGATACCCTAGAGCGTGCTTTTATCGATTATTTAAAAGCGGCACACACCTTGGCTGAGCAAGGTAACGCCGCCGAGCCTACGCGGGCGATTACTGCAAACACCCAGCCGCAAAAAGCAAGTGGGCGCGCTAAAGGGCTTCGCCGTTTATTAAGCTACGCATCAAGAGAAGCCCTAGAGCTAATGCGCGACCCTATCCGTTTAACCATGTCGTTTTTAGGTAGCATGGTGCTAATGGTGGTTATCGGCTACGGCATTACGATGGATGTAGAAGATTTGCGCTATGCGGTATTCGATCACGACCAGTCGGCTATGAGTATTGACTATCGCAATGCGCTATCGGGCTCGCGTTACTTTGTCGAGCAGCCGGCTATTACCAGCTATGCAGATATGGACCGGCGAATGAAAAGTGCCGATATCTCCCTTGCCATTGAAATTCCCCCTGATTTTGGGCAGCAGGTTCACAAGGGCGAACAAGTAGAGATAGGCGCGTGGATAGACGGTGCCATGCCGTCGCGCGGTGAAACAATAGAGGGCTATGTTACCGGCATTCACGTGAGCTGGTTGTTACAGCAAGCATCGCAAATGAGCCAGGCGCAGGCGACAAGTGATATCAACGTGGTGTCGCGGTATTTGTACAACCCAGATATACGAAGCTTGGTGGCTATTGTGCCAGCGGTTATTCCCATGATGCTGCTAATGATCCCAGCGTTGCTCACCTCGTTGGCGGTTGTAAGGGAAAAAGAGTTGGGCTCAATTATTAATTTATATGTTACGCCAGTCACTAAGCTTGAATTTTTGCTGGGTAAGCAGCTTCCCTATATCGCAACCTCGTTTGTAAGCTTTTTGCTGTTGGTGGCAATGGCCGTGTGGGCGTTCGATGTGCCCCTGAAGGGAGATGCGTTTGCGTTGTCGGTTATTGCGCTAATGTTTGTGACCTTCTCAACCAGCTTCGGTTTGCTGGCGTCGGTTTTTACTAACAGCCAAATTGCCGCCATATTACTCACCACCATTGCTACCATGATCCCCGCGGTTCAGTTTGCAGGCATGATAACCCCGGTTTCGGCCTTAGAAGGGGCAGGGCGGGTAATTGGCGAAATTCACCCTGTGAGTTATTTTCTATTGGTTAGCAGGGGGATATTCAGTAAGGGCTTGAGCTTTAGCACATTAGACTTTGCGGTGTTCGCTATTGGGGTCTCTATACCCATTACGCTGTGGCTTGCCACTGTGTTACTGAACAAGCAGGAGCGCTAGCCGATGAAGCTGAAAACAGTAATACAGCTAAGCATTAAGGAACTTTGGAGCCTGTGGCGCGACCCCGCCATGCTTATTCTTATTGTGTATGTGTTCACCTTAAACATTTACACCGCCGCCACTGCCGTGCCCGAGTCGTTGCACAACGCCCCTATTGCCTTTGTCGATCACGATAAGTCACAGCTTTCTCGCCGAGTTATCGATGCTTTCGTACCCCCGTATTTTCTCACCCCTGAAATTATTGAAAACAGCGAGGTTAACCCTTCGCTAGATACGGGAAAGTTCACCTTTGTTGTTACCATTCCCCCCGGTTTTGAAAGAGACGCCAGAAAGGGGCTTGCCCCGGATGTTCAGGTGAATGTAGACGCTACGCGTATTAGTCAGGCGTTTACTGGCAATGGCTATATTTCTCAAATACTCAATGAAGAAGTAAGTACTTATTTGCAGGGTTATAAAACCAGCATGACCTACCCGGTAGCGCTTATCTTGCGAGCCCGTTTTAACCCTGCGTTAGAAAGCGCGTGGTTTGGCTCGGTGATGGAGCTAATTAGCGCGGTCACCATGATTGCTATTATTTTGTCTGGGGCGGCACTTATTCGCGAGAAAGAGCGTGGCACTATTGAGCATTTGCTGGCTATGCCTGTTTCTATTGGTGAAATAATGCTGTCTAAAATTCTCGCCACCAGTGTAGTGGTGTGGATAGCCACGCTACTGTCGGTTTATTTTGTTATTCAAGGGGCGTTAAGTGTGCCCATAAATGGCGATGTTTGGCTGTTTATGGTGGCGGTTGCACTACAGCTTTTTGCGGTGTCGAGCATGGGGATTTTTATGGCTACCGTTGCGCGTTCTATGCCGCAATTTGGCTTGCTGCTAATTCTAGTGTTGCTGCCGCTACAGCTGTTGTCTGGCGCTACTACGCCTCGAGAAAGCATGCCCGAGTTTATCCAAAACACCATGCTACTTATGCCAAACACGCACTTTGTGATGGCATCGCAAGGGGTACTGTATCGCGGTGCCGGGCTAAGTGTGGTGTACCCTCAACTTATTGCGCTATTTGCTATTGGGTGCATATTTTACTTTATCGCTTTAAAGCGTTTTAAAAGCACCATTGGCAGCATGGCGTAGCGTTAGCAAAGTGAATACGGTAATGTAAATAGCAATAATTATCATTTAAATTTGGTTTTCTTTAATTTATACTGCGTGCGAAAAATAACCCAACACGCATAACGAAAAAGTTAAAAACAGAGAAAACCATGAAACTATCTAGCCTATTTGCACTAACGCCACTTGCCCTTGCGCTGTCAGTACAAGCGCAAACACCCCAAACAAATACTGACGACGTTAAAGAAGCCGACGTAGAAAAAATTCGTATTGTTGGCGTTCGTCAAAACCGCGTTAGCCGCGGTGCAACGGGTTTAACCATGGAAATTAGCGAAACGCCGCAGTCTATAAGTATTCTTTCTGAAGACTTAATGCAGTCGTTTGGTGCGTTTAATATTAACGATGCGCTAAAGCTAGCGCCGGGTATTAACGTAGAAGAGTGGGAAACCAACCGTACCAACTACACGGCCCGTGGTTTTGAAATTAAGAATACCCAGATAGACGGTGTGGGCCTGCCGAACGACTGGGGCATTGTTACCGGTTCGGTAGAAGCGTATGGCTACGAAGAAATTGAAGTGATTCGTGGTGCCAACGGTCTGCTAACGGGGGTAGGTAATGCGTCGGGTACCATTAACTATGTGCGCAAGCGCCCCACCAATGAAGAGGGCGGTGAAATTGGTGCAAGTATTGGCTCTTATAACTTTAAGCGCGTGCAGGGCGACTATTCTATGCTGCTTACCGAAGACGGCAGCTGGGCAGCCCGCGTAGTGGGTAGTGTTGAAGATAAAGAGTCGCACCTTGATGGCCTAGAGAACGACCGCAGCTTTGTTTATGGTGTTATTGACGGCCAGCTAACCGATAACGCCACGGTAACGTTTGGGCTGTCGTATCAAGATGCCAATACCGACGGCAACACCTGGGGCGGGCTAGTGTTTAACTACACCGACGGCACGCAAGCCGAGTGGGACATTAACGACACTACCACACAAGAGTGGACAAAGTGGGATACCGAAACGACTAATGCGTTTGTTGAACTAGACTATGTGTTCGACAACGACTGGCAGCTACTGCTTAGCTATAACTACCGCGATTTTGAAGATCAGAGCAAGCTGTTTTACGCCTATGGCGCTATTGATAAAGACACCGGCCTAGGCCTTGTTGGCTGGCCAGGTCGCTACGATTCAGAGCGCGATTCTCACCTAGTAGAAGGCCGTCTATTTGGCGATTTTGAACTATTTGGTCGCAACCACGAAGTGAACTTTGGTGTAAGCCACGCCACCAGCGATGATGTGTCTTTTGTTCACGCGTTTGATTATGCAACCACACCTGCATATGGCCCCACGCCAGCGTTCCCTTATGCGTTAGATGCCATAGCCGAACCTGACTGGTTAGACGTTTCCGAGTATTCAAACATTGAACAAACCCTAACTCGTTACTTTGGTTCTGCCCGTTTTAGCGTTACCGATGACATGCACGTTATTGCCGGTTTTAATGCCATCGACTTTGAGCGTACGGGGCAAAACGCCGGAGCTGTTATCGATAACTCAGAAAGCGAAGCCAGCCCTTATGTGGGCGCGACTTATGCGGTAACTGAAGATGTTAACGCGTACGTAAGCTATTCAGACGTGTACCAGCCGCAAGAGCAGTATGATATTAACGGTCAGTACCTAGACCCAACCAAAGGCCAAAACTTTGAGGCGGGCGTGAAAGCGCAGTGGTTCGACAATAGGCTACTCACCACGTTTGCTTACTTCACGGCAGAGCAAGACAATCTAGCCGCTTACGCAGGCACCAACCCAGATACGCTGCAGTATTACTACGAAGGCGTGTCGGTAGAGTCTAACGGTTTTGAAGTTGAAGTGGCCGGCCAGGTAACTGATGCACTGCGTGTTAATGCGTCTTACACCAATATTGATGTAGAAGACGAGCAGGGCGCTGATGCTAACCTTTGGGCGCCACGCGATGTGGTTACCTTCCAACTAGGGTACACAATACCGCAAGCGCCAGAGGTGGAAGTGGGCTTTGGCGGCCGCTGGCAGTCTGAAATAAGCAATGTGGATTATAACGTTAAACAAGGGGCGTATTTCTTGGGTAACGTGTATGCGTCTCGCGCGTTTACCGACGACCTTACGGTTCGCATGAACATCAATAATATTTTCGATAAGAAGTATATTAACAGCCTGCATACCGTGGGTTACTACGGCGCTGGCATTAATGCACAGTTAAGTGCCTCTTATACCTTTTAATTGACCTCCTTATACGCTGCGCAAGACTTTGTGCAGCGTTTACGCTATCCCTCCTGAAATTCAAAAGCACTCTTATCCTAAAGGCTAATATTAATTAAGCCTTATGAGTGATAATTATCTCCTTCAGATATATTTTTTAGATTAATCATTCTAATTATCTAGTGTTTATTGGTTTGGCTGTCTCGTTCATTTTAATTGCCGGCCGCCAATAAATATTAATCACGCCAATAATAAAAATAATTAAACACTTAAAAAAACAACACGTCTTGAAGGAGAAACACAGTGGATCAAGGTAACTTCCCTAAGGGGAAAAAACTTAATCGAATAACCTCGGCCATAATTGCAAGTTCATTACCGTTTTTTGCGGCAATGACAGCGCCTGCTTTAGCACAAGAAGCAGAAGAAAAAGCGGAAGATTTTGAAAATATCATTGTAACCGGTACGCGAATGAGCAACCGCTCTGCGGCCGATTCTCCGGTTCCGGTAGACGTTATTACCGGTGAAGAGTTCCGCCAGAACTCATCAAGCGACGTACAAGATATGCTACGTACCAACGTACCGTCGTTCGATGTAAACACCCAGCCAATCAGTGATGCAGCTACCATTGTGCGCCCGGCTAACATGCGCGGACTATCACCAGACAACGTGCTGGTATTGGTAAACGGTAAGCGTCGTCACCGTGGCTCTATTATCTCTTTCTTGGGTGGTGGTATTTCTGATGGTGCACAGGGTGTTGATATCTCGGCAATTCCATCACTTGCTCTGAAACAAGTAGAAGTACTGCGTGACGGTGCATCGTCGCAGTACGGTTCAGATGCTATCGCAGGTGTACTTAACTTCTTGCTTCGCGATAACGACGAAGGCTTTGAGTTCCGCGCAAACTACGGCTCTACTTATGAAGGCGATGGCGACAACTACACCATCTCTGCTAACGCAGGTTTTTCACTAGGCTCAGACGGCTTCTTTAACATTACGGGTGAGATTCGCGATGTTGAAGGTACCGTACGTTCTGTAGTACGAAACGATGTACAAGGCATGGTAGATGCGGGTTATTTAACCCAGTCAGACTTCTCAACTATTAACACGTATACCAACGAAGTGCCGCAGTATTGGGGCCAGCCAGACGTAGAAGACGACTATAAAGTTTTCATTAACTCAGCGTACGAGCTAAACGACAAAGCCGAGCTTTACTTGTTTGGTAACTACGGCAAACGTACGGTAACAGGCGGCTTTTTCTATCGTAACCCAGTTACTGAAGGTAGCCAGCGCGGCGGTGTATACGCAGGCCCATTGGTTGACCCTCTAACAGGTTTAGAAGATCCAGACGGCGTACACTCAGTGCTTGTGGGCGACCTTGACGGTGTAGGCGTAGGTGGAAGCTGTATTGACGGTATTCCAATTGGCGGCAATGGTAATGTATTCCCAGACCCAACATTCCTAGCGCAAGTCCAAGCCGACGATAACTGTTTCTCGTTTATTGAAACCATTCCTACCGGCTTTGTGCCGCGCTTTGGTGGCGATAACGAAGACATGGCATTTACTGTAGGTGTACGTGGCGATTTAGAGGTTGGTAACGGCCTAGGCTACGACTTCAGCGCGCAGCGCGGATCTAACCGTACTGACTTCTTTATTAAAAACACTATCAATGCATCGTTAGGCCCAGCAACGCCGCGTGACTTTGTACCTGGCGGCCAAGAGCAAACCGAAACACTAGTTAACCTAAACTTTGTATACGGTGTAGATGTAGGCTTAGCGTCTGATTTAAACGTGGCATTTGGCGCAGAGTACCGTAAAGAAGAATTCGATTTGTTTGCCGGTGATGAAGCGTCTTACGCCCTTGGCCCGCTAGCAAGCCAAGGTTTCTCATCTAGCTCTAACGGCTTTGGTGGTTTCCCGCGCGATACCAGCTCGTCGCAAGACAGTACAGCGGTATACATTGATTTAGAAGCAGACGTAACCGACCAGTTAACCTTACAAGCAGCAGTACGTCGCGAAGACTTCAGCGAGTTTGGCGATACTACCGACTTTAAACTCGCGGGTATTTTCCACGTAACTGACGACTTCCGTTTACGCGGTGCATACTCAACGGGCTTCCACGCGCCAACAGCAGGTCAGGCAAGCATTACTAACGTTACCACGCAAAACGTGAATGGCGTGCTGATTGACCAAGGTACATTGCCATTGTCATCGGCAGCAGGGCAGCTAGCGGCTGACTTCATTGAAAGCCAAGGTAATGGTCGCCCAGACTTAGGGCCAGAGGAAGCGGTTAACTTCTCATTCGGTGCGTCAATTGATGTAGCAGACATGAGCTGGACCATCGACTTCTACAACATCGAGATGGAAAACCGTGTTGCACTCGGTGCCAACGTAAACTTCCTGGATGCGCTTAACTTTGCCGGTGGCGGTACAGACTACGCAACCGTATCTGAAGCGCTTACCGAGCTTGATGCGTCGGGCATTATCGACCGTTCAGACTTTATCGGTCTAGACGACCTATCACAGTTCCGTTTCTTCTCGAACAGCTTCGACACCACTACACGCGGTATCGACATTGTAGGTAACTACAGCTTTGATTTATGGGAAGGTAATTCACGTATTACACTAGCGGCAAACTACAACGAAACCGAAGTAGACGATGTAGGTACGCTTAACCCCATTGGTGACGGCCGCGTTGCAGCGATTGAAGACTTACTGCCAAACCTTCGCGGTAATATTTCTTGGACACACACGCAAGGGGCACTTCGCACTCTAGTTCGCGCGAACTACTACGGTGGTTGGGACGACACAGGCAATGGTGTAGACGGTATTGACGCGGCTATCTTGATAGACGTTGAAGCTAAATACTCTTACAGCGAAAACCTCGATCTTGTTGTTGGTGTGAACAACCTGTTCGACGAGTATCCAGAAGAAAACCCAAGCGCTGGAAGTTTAGGTCAGCTTTATTCTGAGTCTAGCCCGTTTGGCTTCAATGGTGGTATGTGGTACGTGCAAGCACGCTACACTTACTAAGCCAGTTTTAGCCTGATAATAAGCTAACCAATTAGTTTATAAACAAAATTGAATACCGCTTCTTATTATAAGAAGCGGTATTTTTTTGACTGAAATTTGTTCAGGTGCTAGTTTGAATAGTATACAAAAGAAACAACGAGGATGTTGACTGTGATGAACAGACGTAACCACGGATTTCACGCCATAAAAACTGCCGCGCTTTCGCTAGTGCTAGCGGCAAGCTTTCAAGTAGCGGCGCAAAACGACAAAGAACGCGTTGAAACCATAGAAGTATTCGGTCAAAAGACCACGCCACAATTAAAGAAAGCATTCGATAACCAGCGCTTCGAGTTCTTAGAACTGTACAACAGTATCAATGACGTCGCGAAGTTCGATGTTATCTGTAAATACCAGAAACCCATTGGTAGTAAAATTGCCCGTAAAAGCTGCGAACCCCGCTATGTGAAAGATTTTCGTGCCATGAAGATTCAAGCCTCTTCTACCGGCCCGGGTATCGACTTTAATCGCTTACCTAGCGACGACGATATTCGTTTTCTTACTAATGACACGCGAGAAGAAGCTTTTGAGCATGTTGCCGCGCTCATTGCCACACACCCAGAACTGTTCGACAGCTTCAGTAAGCTAGACGCGCTGCATCAGCGTATTAAGCAGCGCGAAGAAGAGAACTAGTTCTTTTCGAAATGAAGTAAAACCAACAAAAAATGCGGCATTAAGCCGCATTTTTCGTATTAGTTTTACTACTGATATTTTTTGAGTTCTAGGCGAGACACCATGCCTTTGTGTACTTCGTCAGGGCCGTCTGCCAAGCGAAGGGCTCTTGCGCCAGCCGCAAAACGGGCGAGCGGGAAGTCGCTACACATGCCCGCGCCACCGTGAATTTGTAGTGCCATATCCACTACGCTTTGTAGCATATTTGGCACAACTACTTTAATGGCTGAGATTTCTGTCATGGCGTGTTTAACGCCAAGGTTATCTATTTTCCACGCCGCGTGAAGGGTAAGCAAACGCGCTTGTTCTATCGCCATACGAGCATCAGCAATACGCTCTAAGTTACCCCCTAATCGGATGATAGGCTTGCCAAAAGCAACCCGTTCGTGACCGCGTTTAAGCGCAAGCTCTAACGCTTTTTCGGCCATGCCGATAGCGCGCATGCAGTGGTGAATGCGGCCCGGGCCTAACCGGCCTTGTGCTATCGCAAACCCTTTACCTAAACCCATTATGATGTTGTCTTTACTTACCCGAACATTATCAAAGTGCATTTCGCCGTGGCCGTATGGCGCATCGTAATCACCGTAGGCATCTAGCATACGCTTGATGGTAATTCCTGGTGTATCTAGCGGCACTATCACCATACTGTGGCGGCTGTGCTTGTCGTTGTCGGGGTTCGATAAACCCATGAATATCGTGAATGCTGCGTTAGGGTGGCCTAAGCCTGTCGACCACCATTTCTTACCGTTAATAACTACGTCGTCGCCGTCTTCAATGATGGTTGCGGCCATGTTAGTAGCGTCGGACGATGCAACGTCAGGTTCGGTCATGCCAAACACTGAACGAATCTCGCCAGCCAGCAGGGGTTTTAGCCACTGTTCTTTTTGTGCATCGTTGCCGAAGTGATAAAGCACTTCCATATTGCCGGTGTCAGGCGCATTACAGTTGAATATTTCAGGGGCAAAAAGGTATTTACCCATGCGCTCAGCCATTGGCGCATATTCAAGCGTGGTAAGGCCCTGGCCTAGTTCTGCATCGGGTAAGAATAAGTTCGCTAAGCCCGCTTCACGTGCTTTGGCTTTAAGGGCTTCTGTACCAGGGTGCAGCTTCCAGCTTTTCCAATCGCCGTGGTTATTTTCTTTGTGGTGAAAGTCGTAAACTTCATTTTCGATTGGCGCTATATGCTCAGCAATAAAGTTATCCAGCTTTTCTAGCAAGGCTTTTGTTTTGTCGTTATGTGAAAAATCCATAGGGCACCTGTTGTATAATTTATTAAGTTCATACTAGTGAAAGTTGTTTAGTGAATGAAATGAAATATAATCTCTAAATGGTATGAATTTTATTCATGGTGTTGTGGGTGTTAGAGCACAGACAATTTGAAAAGCTAGACCTAAACCTGCTTAAGGTGTTTGAAGCACTCTGGCAGCACAGAAACATGACTCGTGTGGCCGAGGCGCTGCACATTACGCCGTCGGCAGTCAGTCATGCTATGCGCCGGTTTCGGGATATTTTAGGCGACCCGCTTTTTGTAAAAGAAAAACAAAGTATGTTGCCTACCGCTGCCTGCGAACGTTTAGCCCCCGCAATCCTGAAAGCGTTGAGCGATATTCGAAAAGCATTAGGGGAATTTGTTGATTTCGATCCGTTACACAGCCATCAGCGGTTCGTTATTGCCATGCAAGAGTCGTTAGAGTTAGGTGTTTTACCTGCACTGCTTTCAACCCTTGAGAAGCAAGCGCCTAATATTGAAATAGTAAGCACTCGCTTACATCGTGACACTATGCTGGCAGACCTAACTAACCGAAAGCTGCATTTAGCTATTGATATTGGCCGTGCCGTTGCTGCGCCTATTTCGCATTCCCTATTACGTTGCGATACCTACAAAGTGCTCATGAATAAGCAAAACCCATTGGTACAGAGTTTAGATAAGAAAAGATATGTAGCGGCGCGGCATATTACGGTGTCTAACCGGGCTAAAGGGGCGTCGGTGGAAGAAATTGCGCTGCAACAGCTAGGCGTAAGCCGCCCTTCTTTGTGGCGCTGCCAAAACTATCGTGCTGCGGCAGATGTGGTAGCTAATACTGATGCGTTACTCACCTTGCCTGGTTCGGTGGCCGATGCCGTGAATGACGACAATTTGATTAGCACCAAACTGCCATATCAGCTACCTGAATTGGAAACCCACCTTTACTGGCATAGCCAACAAGAAGGCGAACCAGGGCTAATGTGGCTACGTGATTTAATGCTACACTTGTTTGCTGAATCTGGTCTTACCAGATAGTCTTTGGTAGAGTTTACGACCGTCGCGGTTGTGCTGACGTAGAGCGGCGTATACCACCGTGAAAGAATGGGTGAGAAGGAAGTTGTTATGAAGATTCACACGCTAAAAGGGTACATTCAACATATCTACCTAGCTGAAGATAGCAAAGGTCTGCTTTTGCTGGACGGGTGTAGTCGCGCTGACGTAGACACCGTGTGTAATTACATAACACAAACCTTGGGTCGCCCGCTGGCTGATTTAAAGCTGATTGTGGTTACACATATGCATCCTGATCACGCCGGTGGGGCCATCAAACTTCGCGTGCGCACAGGGGCGCAGGTGGCATGTCACCCCAAAGCGATTAACTGGTATAAAGGGCTTGCTGGTCGTACGGCCCACGGTATCGATTTGCTGCTCACGTGGTGGGTGGCAAGCCGTATAGGAAAGCCCCGTTTACCCATTTGGTATAACCCAATTCTTACGCCAGATATCACGCTTAAAGATAACCAAACATTACCCGGTTTCCCTGACTGGCAGGTTATATATACCCCTGGGCATACCGATCACGATTTAACGCTAATGCATGCGCCTACGCAGCAGGCTTACATTGCCGATGTGTTAGTTAAAGTGAAAGGCAAGTTGGTACCGCCATACCCTTTATGCCACCCTAATCAATACCGAGAAAGTTTACATAAACTGGCGCAGTCACAAATTGATACATTCTTTTGTGCTCACGTACCGCCCACTAAACGCGCCGATATTGATTTTGAGCATGTAATGGATAATGCCCCTCGAAAGCCAAAGAACCACTGGCATTCCAGCAAAAATCGTATAAAGAAGAAGCTGTTTAATCAAACCAATGAACACTAAAAACGGTAGACGTTTTTTATCGTGTGAATCCCACTTAGCTGGCACTGCCCTTGCTTTTATTACCTAGCAACCACATTACTCTTTTATATCTATACTTAACCCTATATTCACGATTATGCGAAGGTGTAGCCTTTTCATTAGGTGAATGGCAAAGGAACTAAAGCTGCAAAGGCAGAATACAAACAAATAATGCAGAAAAATATCGCTACGTTTTTTGACAAGACTCGGGAAATAGCGTCGCTAACTGGCGACAAACTAAGTAGTGCGTTTAACAAAGAGACGCACCGTTTCACCATAACGGGGCTTAGTCGAAGCGGTAAATCTATGCTGTTTACCAGCCTTATTACCATGCTTAAAAGCCGTAGTGAAGAGGGCTATGCGTGTTTGCCCTTGTTGCGTTATTTACCGCCCTCCCAAGTGCTTGATATGCATATAGAGCCTATTGATGGCTATAAACCTTTTCCTCATATACAGAATATTGAAGACCTGGAGAACGGGCAGTGGCCGAAGGCTACTGAAGAAGCATTTGGCTTCAAACTAGTGGTGCGCCTAAAAGAAACAGCCTCACTAAAGCGCCATGTATTGCCGCACAGCGACGTAGTATTTGAATTTATCGATTACCCCGGCGAGTGGGTAACCGACATTCCTATGTTAAGTAAAACCTATGCGCACTGGTCAGATTCTGCATGGGCACAGCTTAGTAGCGGGCCGCAGCAGTATTTTGCTAATCAATGGAAAGCGTTCGTTAATCAATTCGATTTCGAGCAGGAGCCAACGGAGCAGCGCATACAGCTACTGGTTAACGCTTACCGCGATTATTTGGTAGAAGCCAAAGCGAACGGCATATCTTTACTTCAGCCGGGCAGTTTTTTGTTGGAATCTAGCGACTTTGATTGGCAGGCATTTGGGTTTACACCACTGCCGTCCAGCATTACCAGCGACGTGTCGCACCCGTGGTTCAACATATTCGATAAGCACTTTGCTAAGTTTCAAAATGGATGGTTAACGCCGTTAAAACAGTCCATTTTTAAAGAAACGGATAAACAAATTATTCTGGTGGATTTGTTTGAAGGGCTTAACCACAGCAGGCAGCATTTGTATCAGTTAAAGGAAACCCTAAGCCATTTGGCCGATACGTTCGTGTACGGGCAAAGCACGTGGTTTTCACGTAATGTGTTAAAGAAAGAACAAATAGGTAAAGTGGCGTTTGTGGCCACCAAATCCGATCTTATCCCGGTTAGCCAGCGGGGCAATTTACTGAGTTTGTTAATGCAAATTACCGAAGGGGCCAGAGCGCGGTTCGATGGTAAACCTATCCTGTTTGAACATTTTTTAGTGTCGAGCATGCAAGTGACCGACGATGGCAGTAATGAAGATGCTATTCGTTATAAAGACACCGATGGTCGCTATGTTGAATCTACGTTCGAGCCCATTCCTAGCACATTGAAAGAGATGGAAGAGGGCAGCCATTTCCCTGTACCAGATGTAAGTGTGCCAAGCGATTACAAAGCACGTATTTTGGCCGGCAAAGGCGTAGACAGATTGCTTCAGTTTTTACTGGGCAAAGGAGAGCAAGAGTGAGCGATAAACCTTATAAATTTGACGAAAGCCCAGAGCCGACTCGATCGTCAACACTTCGAAGGGACGCGCTGTTCGGTGAGGCTAGCGAACAACAGGCTAACTCAGAGGCGCAATCGCATTCGGTGTCTGAGCCCGGCGAACGTGATAGTGGTTCTGTAAACAAGCCGCAGTACAAAACCAAAGTTAAATCACAAACTTTAGATATTGCACAGCCTGAAACCAAGCTACCGCAGCAAGTTACTGAGGATGTATGGGAAGTCGAGGCCAAAAAAGGCGGCATTTCGTTAGGTGCAGCGACCTTGGGTTTCGGTGTAATTTCATTATTGGGTTTCTTTGTTTTCGAAGCCTATACCACCCTTGTTGTAAATGTTTCTGAACACCCCATTGGAACCGGTGTATTAGGTGCGCTGCTGATAGGTTTTGTTAGCTGCTTTAGCTTTTTAAGTTTTAAAGAATGGCGTGGCTATAAGCAAGTTAACACGGCAATGGAAGACGCTAGCGTTATCCGAAATTTGTTGGCTAATCAGGGCATAGAGCCCTCAGCGGGTAAACAGCCCTCAGCGGAAAACCAGCCCTCGCCAGAGAAAATAGATCGCGTGTTGAACCAGCACGGAAAGCGCTTTTCCCAAGGGTCTTACGCGGCACATTGTTTTGACCGTTACCAACAGCAACTTCAAGACGATATGACCGGGCCAGAGCGATTAGGTCTTTATGAAGATACCGTGCTAAAACCGGTGCAGGAAAAGGCCTACAAGGTGCTAAATAAAGAGTCGGTAACGGCGGGGAGTTTAGCGTTCATTAGCCCCAATAACCTTATTCAAACCTTTGCTGTGGTGTGGATCAGCTTTCGCACTATTCGCCGCATGGCTCGCGTGTATGGGCTAAGACCAAGTACCGCGGGGAACTGGAAGTTGCTAAAAGTGTTGGCGCAAAACATTGCGGCGCAGGGGGTATTCGACTTAGCAACCGACGAAGTAGCCAATCAAATTGGTGGCAGCTTGTCGGCGAAATTTATGGAAAATTCGGCTGAAGCCATTGCCGCTGGCGCACTTAACGCCCGTTTAGGACGGGCGCTGATCAAGCTGCTTAAATAATAATGTTTGTTATAGGGCCTTTTTCGTAGGCATAACAACGTTGGCAAATATCAGCCCTGCCACTAACGACATGAAGATAAGAAACACTTCTTGGCCTAAATGATCGGCTTTTACAAAGTCTTGGCCAGTCATAAACGAGTTTAAACCAATGTAGGTTTTCGACCCCGGCACTAATACAATTAGCCCGTGCATCGCCACAATAGTAGCGGGCTGATTGGCAATGCGGGTAAACGCATTAGCAAAAATACCCAACGCAAATGCACCTACGAAAGCGCCTAGCCCCGGGCTCATGTAATCTGAACTCCACGCCGTTGCGCTGTATGCGATAAACGACGCTGCCAATGCCCAAGGTATGTGCTTAAGGCGCGTTCTAAATATTGCAACTAGCGCAATACACAATAGGAATACAGCAAGCCAAGTCGCCCAGTAAGGTAGTGACTCTGCTGGGGTATACACGTTTTCACCAAACACGCTAAAACCTACCGATACGCCCAAAAATGCACCAAAATACAGTTTGAATAACTGCATAATGGCGTCCATGGTACGAGCGGTGCCCGACACCATATTGCGCGAAGATAGTTCCGCTAATCCCATAGTAAGGGCAAGGCCTGGCACAAATACAATCACCGACGAAAGTACAACTAGGGGAATGTTCATACCCGGGTCTATATATCGGCTGATTGCGCAAGTTAGAATGCCGCCTACGAACGCGGTGACCGGCTCTAACATCAGGTTTACCCGTTTAGATTGCTGCGCCCATAAGGTCCATAAGTACGCCACTATCCCCAATGCTGCAGACCAACCTATTTCACTCCAGCTTGCACCCATTAGCATAGCGAATGCACCTGTTGCCATGGCAAACGCCGTTCCGGTAGATAACTTACCGTATGGGCTGCCCATGGCATCTATTTCATTTAGGCGCTTATCGGCTTCAGTTAGCGACAGATTTCCCGATAGCAACTCGCTGGCTAATTCGTCGGTTAGCGACAGCGCGTTCATATCTAAGTCGCCAGGCTGTAATCGCGCAGCATGGTTGTATTCGTCTTCGTGACGGTCGCTCCAGATAACAAAAGTTAGTGACGTGGGCGTCGAAATAAATGAAGCGTGTACGCCCAAATATTTGGCGACTTCACCGAGGTAAGCTTCAAGACGGAACGCAGGCGTACCGTACTTGTGCAGCATTTTTCCTAGCTTCACTATAAACTTACGAATTTGAATAAATTCAACGGTATCCAACGCACTGCCCTTAAGTTTTGATAACTTTAATATGAGATAAATAAGACAAAAAAGCCAGACGCATAGGAAAAGAGTCTGGCTAAAATTTGGGCGGATTCTACGGAGGGTTTTACGTGAAAGCAAAACAAATTTTTTATTTATTTTGCCTTAAAAAAACTAATGTTTTCGCTCAAACCAAACGCTTGGTATCAAGATCAAAAATAGCTATTTATACTATAACGAGGTAGAGTTATTCGTTATGGGAGGTGTATATGTCGCATACTGTTTCAAAAAATAATAACCACAGGAAAGAGAGGTTTGCTCCTAATATTCAAAACTACGAGGTAAGTCTTAGTTACGAAGGTTTGGAGTTAAAGAAAACCAATGAGCGCAAGACAATTGTCGATTTAAAGCGAAAATATGCGAGTTAAATATTATTCATCCTTTTAGAGAGGGTAATGGTAGAGTACAGCGATTCTATTTTGAAGAATTACTATTTGTTCTGGGCTATGACATTAACTGGCCTAAGATTTCTCAGAATGCTTGGATAGAAGCTAACATTGGTGGAGTCCACTTTGACTTGTCACCTTTAGAAAAAATTTTTGCCGAAGCTATGTCGGCGAGAGCCTAAAGGGCATCCAATCTTTCCAAACGGGCTCTAATCCTCTCGCCGAAATCGCGTTTACCACTTCTGGCACCGAACGATTGTCATCAATATCAAACTGATTTAATGCCTGTGAGGGTTCGCTGTAGCCGCCTGGCTGCGTTTGTGACGCGGCACTCATAGATGTTATACCCAGCGGCATTACGCCATCTCTAAACGCGGCCGATTCACGGGTAGACAGGGATAGTTCGGCTTGTGGGTTAAACAGGCGGTGGGCACAAATTAGCTGCAGCAAGTCTCGCTCATTTGGCAGCTTGCTATTGGTAAGCGCATTCCCGCCAGTGTTGTTACCTTCACAGCTTCGAAGTCTAGGAAAGGCAATAGATACGCGGCTTTGCCAATAGTGCTGCTGAATCAACTTACCGTGAAGGGCGGTCATAGCACTATCAACTCGCCAGTCACCTAAACCAAGTAGCGCACCTATGCCTATTTTATCAACACCGGCTTGCCCTAACCGGTCGCTGGTTTCCAAACGCCATAAAAAATCCTGTTTTTTCCCTCGCGTATGATAGCTGGCGTACTGCTGGGGCGAATAGGTTTCTTGATACACTAAAACAGCATCTAACCCCTTCTGCTTTAGCGTTTCGTATTGCTCACGCTTTAGCGGCTGCACTTCCATCATCAAATAGCTAACTTTGTCTCGTATAGCGCTAAGGGTTTGCTCAAAATAGTCCATACCTACTTTGGTTTCGTGTTCGCCAGTTACCAGCAACACCTGAGAAAAGCCCATATCTTTAATAGCTTCAATCTCGGTAAGCACTTCACTTATAGATAGGGTTTTGCGCTTTATTTTGTTGCTCATGGTAAAGCCGCAATAGGTACATTCGTTGGCACACAGGTTCGACAGATACAAAGGCACGAATAGCTGCATGGTATTGCCGAAACGATGGCGGGTGAGTGCCTGAGCACGAGTTGCCATCGCCTCCAAATAGGGTGCACCAGCAGGGGAGATAAGCGCCATAAAATCATCTATTGAAAGTGTGCTGGCATTTAAAGCTCGCTCTACATCACTCGCGGTTTTACTGTTAATCGACATAGCTAGATGAGCTAAGTCTTGCTGCATTAGCGCTTGTGCTACCTTCATACTGTTGGCTCCAAAAAGGCGGTAAGCGGGCTAGAGGCCTGCGCCACATTACTGGTTGCCCCCAAACCCGCCTCAAAAGCGCTACGGCCTGTTTCAACGGCGCTGGCAAAGGCTTTAGCCATAGCAACAGGGTTTCTAGCGGTGGCGATAGCCGTATTGACCAGCACAGCATCTACGCCCATTTCCATAGCAGCCATAGCCTCGCTGGGCTTGCCAATGCCTGCATCAACAATTACCGGTATCGACGCTTGCTCAACAATGATCTTCAAAAAAGGAGCAGTTTGCAGCCCTTGATTGCTTCCAATGGGCGCACCCAATGGCATAACGGCTGCACAGCCTACTTCTTCTAAGCGTTTGCAAAGTACAGGGTCTGCGCCGCAGTATGGCAGTACGTTGAACCCTTTTTTTACTAGGGTCTCGGCGGCCCGAAGCGTTTCAATGGGGTCGGGCAGTAGGTAACGCTGATCGGGGTGAATTTCTAGCTTTACCCATTGGCTACCCAGTGCTTCATAAGAAAGCTCGGCTGCAAATACGGCTTCTTGGGCATTTTTAGCCCCTGATGTGTTAGGAAGTAAGGTAACCCCTAGTTCGCGTAGTGCCTTTAACGTTTCGTCTTGTGTGTTATTACTCGCTACGCGCTTCATGGCCAGAGTTACAATGTTGCTTTGAGCAGCGCTCACAGCACTTTTCATAGTGGTAGCGTTACTGAATTTTCCTGTGCCGGTTAAAAGGCGTGATGAAAAAGTATGGTTTGCAAGCGTTAGCATATTAGCCTCCTGCAACTAGGGTAAAGATATCAACGGTGTCGTTATCGTTAAGATACGTTGTCGACCAGTCTCGTTTGCTCACAATGGCCGCATTCTTAGCGATGGCAGTCCCGTCTACATTGATCTGCTTAAGCGCAACCAGTTCGTTTAACGAGATGGGCGATATCACGTTCATGGGTTGATTGTTCACATTCACCTTAATTTGGGTCATGACATACCTCGCAAGTAGAAGAGGGGGGCAGCGTAAAGCTTTTAAGGGAACCAAGGTCGGCTTTCCCAGTTAGGTAATGGCCCCATTTGATATTGGCGCTGAACCCTTTGGCTAAAAACAGCAATGCTTGCGTTGCCTGATGGCAAGCCGCCATGCCAACCACAGGGCCAAGTACGCCTTTGCTTAAGCAGTCTTCGCGCACATTGATGTATTCAACAAGACAGGCGTAACAGCCAGCGCCTGTTGAGTTTTGCGGTAGGTTTAATGCTTGCCAGCTTAGTCCGCTCGCTGCCGCAATAAATAGCGGTGTAGAGGCGCGGTACGTAGCCGCATTAATCAATTTTCGCGTGTCAGTTTTGTCAGTACAGTCAAGCACGCAATTGGCTGAGGAGATCAGCGTTGGTAAGTTATTACTATCAACATAAAGGCTTTTATATTTGATATTAAGCTTGGGGTTAACTTTGCGGAGCTCGTTATACAGCGATTTGGCTTTAAGCTCTCCAAGGTGCATCTCGTTGTAGGTTACCTGGCGCTGCAAATTGCTGATGTCTACCGTGTCACCGTCAACCAAAGTGATGCTTCCCACACCGGCGCCCACCAAATACCGGGCGACTAAACTGCCCAATCCACCAAGGCCAACTACTACGGCGTGTGAGTTTGCAAGCTTAGCTTGGCCGTCTTCTTCCACGCTCTCAAGCATAAGTTGTCTGCTGTATCGCTGGATATCTTGTTTGTCTAGGGGCTGGGTAAATGAATGGCTATGCAAAACCCGCCTCCTTCGATAGTTTGCAAAACGCATTTAACGGTTCATCAGCTTGGGTAATTGCACTGACGACGGCAATACTATTAACCCCGGTTTTTGCTACATCGGCAATGCGCGCTAAATTGATACCGCCTATCGCGACCGTAGGAATTCCTTCGCATAGGGCTACGTATTTACGCAGCCTCTCAACACCTTGGGGCTTAGATGGCATGTCTTTGGTATTCGTAGGGAATATGTGCCCTAGGGCTATGTACGAAGGGTGTAAAGCACGTACGCGCTGTATTTCAGCAAAGCCGTGGGTAGAAATACCAAGCCGCAAACCTGCCTGTCGAATGGCCTCTAAATTTGCGGTGTCGATATCTTCTTGCCCTAAGTGAACGCCATACGCACCTAGCGCAATAGCTAACTCCCAGTAGTCGTTAATGAACAGTTGGCAGTGTGTATTTTTCGTAAGTGCTATGGCTTCTTTTATCTGTTGGCGAATCTCTTCCTGCGTTCCGTGCTTTACGCGAAGCTGAATGATGTTAACCCCGGTAGGTAATAAGCGTGCTATCCAGTCAACGCTATCAACAACAGGGTATAAGCCCAAGTCGGTTTGCGTAAGGGCGGGAAAGGGGCGTTCTATAGCTTGGCTTTGAAGGTGTAATACCTGTTCGGCGCTTAGCAATGAAGGCTGCGAGGGCGCGTGTTCCCGTTGATAAAATTTTACCGAAGGAAAGCACAATGGGTTATTGGGGAAACCTATACAGCGCCCAAAGGCAGGGCTGCTTGTTTGTGATGTAAGGGTATACGCTGTGTTCGCACAAGAAGCGTGCCTAACCTGGCTAACATAAGCGTTGGCAAGGGTAAGGGCATCTTCAATGCAGTAGTCGTTCACCACAAAAGCCGCAATGGCACTGGCTAACATACAGCCCGTACCGCGAAGCTTGCCGGTCTCTCTTCTTGGCTGACTAAATTGTATGGTTTGGGTGGGGCTGATGAAGGTATCGCATACGTGTGCTTGCCAGTTGGCGTGGCCCCCTTTTATGTAAATAGCGTGCGCGCCTTTGGTTATGAGTTCGTGGGCTGCGGTAAGCAAGCTATCTTCGTTTTTTATCGATAGACGAGTTAACCACGAAAGCTCTTGGGTATTAGGCGTGACTAAATCTACGGTATTTAAAAGTTCTTCTACTACAGGTTCAGACAGTTCGCTTAACTTTCCACCTGACGATGTGCGTATTACCGGGTCCCACAATACAAATGGCCGAGGTTTATCCATTGAGCGAATGCGCGCGCACAACAACAGCGCTTGTTCATCGTTAGCAATAGCGCCAATTTTTATCGCGCTGGCTGGTGTGCTCTCGCTAAGTACCTGCCACTGTTGATTCAGTGCTGAAGCCGTCATACTTTCTTTGCTTAGCATTATCGAATTCGACTGCACAGTGGTCTGCGTAATAATGACGCAGGCGTGAGCGTTTAAGTCGGCAAGGGTAATGGCATCGCGGGTAATGCCCGCGCCGCCACTAGAATCTATACCGCCTATACACCATACAACCGGCTGTTTAACCGCAGGCTGCTGCAAGGCGTTCTCTGTCATGGTAATTCAACCTTACTGTCGGCGGTATGATAAAGCTCGGCGCCCGATTTATTAAATGCGTTCGCCATGTCCTTCATGCCTTTTTCTTTTTCCTTTTCTTTTTCTGCGGCTTGGGCGGGAGCTAGGTTTTCCGCCTGCTTAGCGACATCCCGTACTTCCTGAGAAATTTTCATGCTGCAGAATTTAGGCCCGCACATAGAGCAAAAGTGTGCGACTTTGCCAGAGGCTTGCGGAAGGGTTTCATCGTGATACGCACGCGCGGTATGTGGGTCTAACGCTAAATTGAACTGATCTTCCCATCTAAACTCAAAGCGCGCTTTCGACATGGCGTTGTCGCGAATTTGCGCGCCCGGGTGGCCTTTAGCTAAATCAGCGGCATGAGCAGCAATTTTGTAGGTAATTAAGCCTTGTTTAACGTCTTCCTTGTTAGGTAAACCAAGGTGCTCTTTAGGGGTTACATAGCAAAGCATGGCGCAGCCATACCAGCCAATCATGGCGGCACCAATGCCGGATGTGAAATGATCGTAGCCCGGTGCAATATCTGTGGTTAGTGGCCCCAGGGTATAAAACGGTGCTTCATGACAGTGCTTAAGCTGCTCTTCCATGTTCTCTTTAATCATGTGCATTGGCACATGCCCTGGGCCTTCAATCATTACCTGAACATCGTATTCCCAGGCAATTTTAGTTAGCTCACCAAGGGTACGTAGTTCAGAAAACTGCGCATCGTCGTTAGCGTCTGCTACGCTGCCCGGGCGCAAGCCATCACCTAGCGACAGCGCTACATCATATTTCGCGCAAATTTCGCAAATATCGTGGAAGTGCTCGTACAAAAAGCTTTGCTGGTGATGACTTAAACACCACTTCGCCATAATCGACCCGCCACGAGATACAATGCCGGTTACCCGTTTTGCGGTAAGGTGTACATATTCAAGCAGTACGCCTGCGTGAATAGTGAAGTAATCTACCCCTTGCTCGGCTTGTTCGATAAGCGTGTCTTTAAACATCTCCCACGTTAAGTCTTCGGCTACGCCATTCACTTTTTCCAGCGCTTGGTAAATAGGTACGGTACCAAGGGGGACTGGGCTATTTCGCAGCAGCCACTCGCGGGTTTCGTGAATATTCCTGCCGGTGGATAAATCCATGATGGTGTCGGCGCCCCAGCGCGTAGACCACACCAGCTTTTCTACCTCTTCTTCAATTGATGACGTTACTGCAGAATTACCAATGTTGGCGTTAATTTTCACTAAGAAGTTACGGCCAATAATCATTGGCTCTAGTTCGGGGTGGTTAATGTTACACGGAATAATAGCGCGCCCTGCGGCCACTTCTTGTCGCACAAGTTCAGGGGTTATCGTCTCGGGTAAATTGGCGCCAAAGTGCTCGCCTTTGTGCTGCTGAGTTAGCTCGGCGTCTTTAATGGCTTGACGGCCCATGTTTTCGCGTATGGCAATGTATTCCATTTCAGGGGTAATAACGCCCTGTCTGGCGTAATGCAGCTGTGTAACGTTTTTGCCTGCTTTTGCTTTTAGCGGTTTGCGACTGCGTATAAAGCGAAAGTCTTCGGTAAAAATGTCGTTTTCACGCTCTTTGGCAAAGCTTGATGAAACGCCATCAAGCTCACGGGTATCGCTTCGCTCTTCAATCCAGGTTTTACGCAAAGGCGATAAACCTTTGTGCACGTCAATATTTTCCTTTGGGTCGCCGTAAGGGCCTGATGTGTCGTAAACCGGAATGGGTGGGTTGGGTTCTAAGATAGGGTTGTCTTCTGTGCCGCCTACCAAGCTGTCGTGCTGGTGAATAAGGCGCATGGCCACACGGATATCGTCTCTACTTCCACTTTCGTAATGGCGTGTTGAGTTGGGGTAGGCTTCGCCCGCTAGTTCATTAATGAATTGTTGCGCTTGTTGGCGCTGTTCGCGTCTGTTCGACATAGCATTTTGGCCTTTTACGTTTAGGTTTAAAAATGCTTGTCAGGAGTGAAGGAGAATACAGTGTGTGAGGTTGAGTGGTTTTAACCGCGATTCTAGCTAGAAGGTAATTAACAATGAGTGGTGAAAACTTATCGCAGATAAGAAGTAAATGTTTGCGCCTTGTGCTGCGCTAATCACTTACCATTTACATCACTCGTTGTTACTTACACATTCAAACCACAGCGTTACGCTTATTAAAAGCACTGTGCACATTGTATTTTCTTGTTCCCTTCGCAGGTATTAGCCTGATCAGGTTCTACGGATCCCACTTTCGCGGTCTCAGCTTACTGGGTTACCAGTGAAGCACTCCGACAAGTAATTTGTTTCTATTCGCACTTTATAACCACCTATGCAGGTTGTAAATTAAAGTGCGAATTCAAAATTCCCTTTTACTATATCGCCAATTTTACGAACAATACAAGTACTACCAGCTCGGCTAAATGAAATTTCACTTAGCCCGCTAGCTGCTGGCCTTCTTTATAAAGTTGAAGGGCCGTGGCTGTATCTTGGTGGCGCTCACTTATCGCTGAAAGAAGCAGTAAGTCTTCTTTGCGCGACTTCATTTTAGTGGCTTTAAGCAAGGCTTTCTCAGCCAATACATCGTCACCCGAATTAAACGCAACTTGGCCTAGGGTTGAGTAAAGGGCCACGTTTTCCTCATCTTGCTTAATCCAACTTTCTAGTAAGCGAAGCGAGGGGGAAGCATCAGGTAAATTCAGCTGTGTAAACAGCGGGAATAAAGCGCTATTAGGCCCGCGCTTTTGCCACTCTACAAGGTGTTGCTGTGCGTCGGCATGCATACCTTGGTCAAGCAGCTGCTGAACGTAGGCGGCGCGATAGGCATCGTCATGACGCAGTTTGCGTGGCAGTGTATCCCAATAGGATTTCAGCTCGACAGCGCCTTGTTTACTGGCAATTTCAGCAAATTTACCTTTTGCAATTCGCTGGCTCCAGGCGGTGTAGTCGGCTTTAGGCAGTGCTTTGCGCCACGTAGATAAGTTTTCCTGAAGCACTTGCCATTTGCCAAGCTTGGCAAGAATTTGCGCTTTTAACTGCACAACTTGCTTGTTCTCGCGATCTTTTTCGTCTAGTTCGTCAAGCTTTTCCAGTGCCGCGTCGTATTTCTCTTCAGCCACGTCAATACGCGCATGCATCACCGTAGCGGCGACTTTAGCATTAGGAAAATCGGTGGCTTGAACCAGGAAGTACCGGGCTTTAGACAAGTCGTTATTGGCAAAAGCAATTTGCGCAGATGCTAAGTAGTTTACACCTTCAAAATCACCGTTGGTGGTTTTACCCAAAGACTTTTGAGCACTCTCAAAGTCGCCTGCGGCCATAGCGTGAAGACCGTCGTAAAATGCACGTTTGCGTTTGCGTTCGCCAAGGGTCCCAAACCACTTGTGAGAGCCAGTGATTAAGCTTAGCGCCCACAGTGCAAAGCGCGATAGTACGTACCACGCAATAACGGCACCAATAACCAGAATACAAAAACTGATCACCGTCATCTCAATGGCGGTACTACCTAATGAAATTAGTACGTAGCCTTTATCGCCAAGTAGCATGGGGCCGACAATTAACGCAACAACGAATGCGGCTAATACCGCAAGGGCAACAGCTAACCATTTCATAGTGCGCTAGCTCCTTGTCCAAATACCTGTTTAACACGGCTATCGAGTAAACGCTCCAGCGGCTTTTGAGACGCAAGCTCGGTTGGAATAGGGCGTGCAATATCGGTAGCACTTAAGTTTTGTAGCGCATCCATAAAACCGGTAACTTGGCTTTTTTCGGTATCAAACTTTTCAGTAAGTAGGGTTTGCGCGTATTGCAGCGACTGACTGTACAGGCCTTCATCACCCTGAAGGGCAGCTGTTTGCGCATGCATAAGCTGTAATCTAAGCTGCTCTTTTGCTAGGAACTGCGCTTCTAGCGAAAGCACTGGCTCTACCGGGCCTTCAATGCTTTTTACGGTAAGAAAATCGTCAACCAATGAACGCCACACCTTCGCAAGATTTTCTTGCCAATCGTCAGCCGATTCCGACAAGGTCGTGTCTTGTGCATTGCCATCTTCTGGTTTTTCAAAGGTATCCAGAGGAAGCTTATCAATTTGCGCCATCATGCCGGTAAGCGCTAGCGCCACCGAACTTTGCGATACAGGGTTTAACTGCTGTAGTGTTTGAATATCTTCGGCTAGGGTAGCGCGAACCGGCAACACCGATGGGTCAGCCAGTGACTTTAGGCGTTTGTCAGCATTAACTAACAATAGAATTGCCGTGCGAACGTCGTTTTCTAGCCATAGCTTTCTTCCTGCCATACGCACAAGGTAGTCAGCTTCAGCAATTAGCCAATCAGCTGGGCGTCGGCCTTCCATATTGTTAAGCTGCTGCAGGGTTGATTCTGCTTGAAGCGCTAGCTGTTCGTTTTGTGACTTAAGTTCCGCAACTGTACTTTCTAGCGCTTGGTTTGTTCGCGTGACATTTTCAATTGATGCCAAAATATCTGCGCGCTCGCGCTCAATCGCGTTTAACTGAGATGCGTTATTTTGCTGTGCAGTAACCGTTTCTTGGCTTGCCGATTGCTGCTGCATGTAATACCAATAACCTGCGCTTGCCATACCGAGCACAAGTAAAAACAGGATAATTACAACAAACCAAAGTAGACCATTACCCGATGATTTTTTTTGTTTAGCGCCAGACTTTGAAGATTCACTCTGCGTGGCAGAAGACTCTATTACTTCTTTTTCAGCATCCACTTTCACGAGTTCCTCTTTGTGTGGGCTATTTTCATTATTGTTGGCCATTCAATACTCCCAGTTTTCCTTTACCCAGGCGATGAGTGCCTGATCGGTGGCTCGCTGACAAACGGCAACCTCTTCAATACCTTTATTGGTGAGGGTTTTAGCAATGCGGCTGCTTACTGTTAGCCATGGATAAGCTAAAAGCGCGTTGCCAAATTGTTCTATAAGCTGCAGTGCCATTGCTTCGCTTGTAGCGATAATGCCGCTAACTTCGCCCAGTTTCCACCGTTTTGTGTAAATTGGGCGCGTAAGTGGTTCCCTTTTATAAACGCAAAAGCTGTTCACTGACATCCCTTTTTCGTCTAATCCATTAGCGATAGCGTCCCTTCCACCTTCACCTTTAATAATAACGACTTGTTGACAGTTTGCCTCATTAAGTTGGTGCATTGCCAGTATACCTTCGGATGTATGAACCTTAGGAATGGCAATATTAACGGATGATAGCTCGCTCAGTCCTGCACGAAGTTTATGTGCGGTGGCGTCGCCCACTGCAACAATAAGGGGAGGGGTTGCCGTTGTTTTCTTCAACCCCGAAACGACGGTATCTACAGCATATACGCTGGTAACAATAATTATGTTTATCGCGTTGTGAGATAAAAATTCAGCTGCAGCATATTGCTCTGAAAGTACTGGGACAATATCAGACGTAGCTACACCTACCGCATCAATTCCAGCATTTTCAAAAGCTAACGCGCTCGCTTTTAATTTTGGTAAAGGGCGTGTGAACAGTAGCATTAATACGAAGCCTCATCCTTTTAGTTTTCGAAATACTGCGTAAAGAAGGGAAGGTAAACGGGATCAGAAAATATCCCTATCCCGTTTAGCGTGCATTTTAGCTATAAAGTGCTTTCAAAATTTCGCCAGCACCTTGCTCTAAAAGGGCTTCCGCTACCTCAATACCCATGTCTTTGGCTTTCTCTCTAGACGCGGTAGCTGAGGCAAAAAGAAGCTCAGAGCCATCGGGCTTTCCTACCATGCCAGTGAGCGTTAGCACATCGTTATCCAATGTAGCAAAACTGCCAATAGGGACTTGGCATCCGCCTTCTAGCCTTTCATTCATGGCGCGTTCTGCAGTAACACGGGTGTGCGTATCTGCATGGTTTAATGCTTGAAGTAGCGCTATTAGCTCTTCATCGTCGTTGCGACATTCAATGCCTACAGCGCCTTGGCCTACAGCCGGAAGAGAGATGTCAGCAGGCAGAGCCATGCGAATACGCGATTGCATTTCAAGGCGAATAAGCCCTGCAGAGGCTAAAATAATGGCGTCGTATTCGCCTGCATCAAGCTTAGCTAAACGGGTATTTACGTTACCGCGAAGGTCCTTGATGATTAGATCAGGGCGGTATTTGCGAATTTGACATTGTCTGCGTAGGCTAGATGTACCCACTATTGCGCCTTCTGGCAGTGCATCTAGGCTGTCGTGGTTGTTAGACACGAAGGCATCGAACGGATTCTCACGCTCACATATAGCGTGTAACCCAAAGCTTTCCGGGAATTCTACCGGTACGTCTTTCATTGAGTGAACCGCGATATCAGCACGGCCTTCCAGCATGGCTATTTCAAGCTCTTTGATGAAAAGCCCTTTGCCGCCTATTTTGGCCAGCGGCGTATCGAGAATTTTATCGCCTTGGGTGCTCATGGGCACAAGCTCAACGGTCATTGATGGGTAATGCTCCAACAATTTTGCCTTCACATACTCTGCTTGCCAAAGCGCCAAGGCACTTTTTCTAGTAGCAATTCGAACGGTGCGGGTGGTGTTGAGATAACTCATGCTTATTCCAAACTATTAAAAAGATAAACAAAATGACGTATCACAGAACGTCATACGAGATACGTTGTAGTATACGCATTTTCTTGGTTAATGTTTGGAAATAGAGGTGATTTTCTACTTGGTTAATCGTTAACTTTCAGACTATGCTGAGTTGGGCTAAGGGTGTCTGGTAATAAAAGTGGAGAAGGTTGTAGTATGGACTACTCGTCGTTAGGGCAACTGTTAAGAAGTGCTCAACAAGATGAAGCAGAGGCAAAACGCAGAAAGCTAACACTGTATTTTATTTCTTATGTTGGCGGCACCATCATGGCCATTATGGCGTGGCTTAACGTGGGTACGAATAACCCGCTTTTAGTGGGGGCGCTAACTATTTCAACAGTAGTGATATACGCGAATGTTGCACTTTCGCACGTGTTCCCTAAAAGCGATGTATGTTATTACATTGGTGGGTTAATAGTTCTGTTTACCATTAACGTTTTAGTCTACACGGGCGGGCTCAATAACACGGGGCTGTACTTCATATATCCACTTCTTTTCGTTCAAATTATTGTGGTGCGCTTTAAGCCGGCAATGCTCTATGTGTCAGTTACTATGGCTCTGGTAGTAGTTATGCTTTTCAACCAAGGAAAAATTGCTGCGCAATACCCAGATGAACATGTATCAAGGTTTCTTATATCCACGTTTTGTTTTATTTGCATAGCGTTCATAGGAGAAAACTTTTGGCATCAAAGCCGAAAGGAGATGTTGAAAGAAAACCTTGAGCGCATGCGCCAAGCCAATACCGACCCGTTAACCAAACTGCCCAACCGCCGTTTTCTAGAAGCCGTTTTTTTCGAAAAGGCTATGCAAGACCCTGCTACATATTTCCCTTTAAGCGCGGTAGTGGTAGATATCGATCACTTTAAAAGGATTAACGATAGCTATGGTCACGATGTGGGTGATCAAGTACTTATTCACATTACTGACACAATGAAAAAGGCAGTTAGAAGCACAGATGTGGTAGCACGCACTGGCGGTGAAGAATTTTTGGTGCTTTTTCCTCATGCTACGTTGACACAAGCGGTTAAGTTGGCTGAAAAAATGAGGAGGCTAATAGAAGAAAGACCTTTTGTAGCAGGGGATATTAATCACCCTATCACTGCAAGTTTTGGCGTTGCCACAGCGTTAACCGATACCAACCTACATGCCAGTTTAAAACAGGCTGATGATAACTTATACAAAGCGAAAAATGCGGGCAGAAACCGCGTGATGGAGTGATAAACGCTAACCGTGCTAATTTCTTCGAATAAGTATTGGCGAGCACAACAGCAAGTTAAAAAACGCTGGTGGTAATGGTACGCCAGCGTTTCGAAAAAATTAGCGACGACAAGTATTAGTTAAGCAGTTTTTGTAACCATGCGCTGATGTCATTAAGTTCTTGCATACAAACGTTGTGTTGCATGGTGTAAGTTTGCCACGTTGCCTTAAAACCGCATTCGTTTAGCGTCTTAAAAGCAGCGTTGCCCATGAAAACCGGTACAACCTCGTCCTGCTCACCGTGGGCCATCATTATGGGCGTCTCGCGGTTTACGTCTAGTGCTTCACTACTTAGTAATGCGGGTTCACACATGTAGGTAGAAAGCGCCATAACGCCGGCCAGTTTTTGCGAAAATCTAGGGGCAAGGTGCAAGGCGATAACGCCCCCTTGGGAGAACCCTGCTAAAACGATACGTTCTGCTTTAATGCCGCTTTCAATCTGCGCTTTGATAAGTTGCTCAACCTGTTCTGCCGATTCTTTTACCCCTTCAAGATCTGCGCGGCTTTCAAAATCTAGCGATTTGATGTCGTACCAAGCACGCATGCGCATTCCACCGTTAATGGTAACGGGGCGCTCAGGTGCATGGGGAAACAGGAATTTTACGGCCATTGAATCTGGTAATTTAAGCTCGGGCACAATAGGAGCAAAGCCGTGGCCTGAATCGCCAAGACCGTGAAGCCAGATAACGCAGGCATCAGGCGCTGTTGACGGATTTATCTCTACGCACGGCAGAAGTTGCTGAGTCATTCTATATTTCCTAGTTTTGTTGTTGCTTCATTACCAATGGTTATCCTTTCTCACGGGCAATCTCTGTCTTTCGCAAGAATGGTGGGGGGTCAGAGTACTTTTTCTGCCCCACCATTCTTAGAAACTTATTATTGTTATGTATTTTGCTAACGCCAATCTGCAACTTAAAGACAGGTCATCATCAATCATCAATGCATAAACCAGATAATCACAGTTACGGCGTAAGGGCTTAATATGCTATCATTGCCACTTGAAATCACCACATCTTGATAAACTTTTAATATCCTATGGCTTCACTACTTGGCAATTTATTTATACTTGCAGCTCCTTCAGGGGCGGGAAAATCTAGCCTTATAAAGGCGCTAATGGAAAAGTACGAAGGTAATGAAACTACGCCTATGCAGGTGTCGGTATCTCATACCACGCGTCAGCCTCGTCCGGGTGAAGTAGACGGCGTACACTACCACTTTGTAAGCCGAGAGCAGTTTGAAGCGCTTATCGAACAAGGCGTATTTTTTGAGTACGCAGAGGTGTTCGGCAATTATTACGGCACATCACGGGTTACAATTGAACAAACCCTTCACCGCGGCATTGATGTGTTTTTGGATATCGACTGGCAAGGTGCTCGCCAAGTCAAAAAGCTTATGCCAGATACCTGTGGTATTTTCATTCTTCCTCCGTCGCTAGATGTACTTGAACAGCGTTTAAATAACCGCGGTCAGGACAGTGAAGAGGTCATTGCTGGGCGCATGGCACAAGCGGTGGCGGAGATGTCACACTTTAGTGAGTTCGATAGCGTAATTGTTAACGATGACTTTGCCACAGCACTAGGTGACTTAGAAGCGATAGTGACTGCGCAGCGTCTTCGTACGATGAAACAACAAATGCGTCATCAGGTGCTATTGGACGAACTGCTCGGTAGCGCGTAAGCTTATCAGCATAGACAAGTGTTTTAGTTTAAAGGCAGACGATCAGCACATAGCTATAACGATCTGACTGCTTCAAATTCAAACAAAATGCTAGGATCGCGCGGTGTATTTGTGTATACTACGCGGCCGTTTTTTGAATAACTTGCTCAACCTAATTTTCGGAGAAATACATGGCTCGCGTAACTGTAGAAGATGCCGTAGATAAAATTGGTAACCGCTTTGACCTAGTGCTTGTTGCTGCACGCCGTGCACGTCAAATTGCCACTGAAGGCAAAGATCCTATGGTTGACGTTCAAAACGATAAGCCAACTGTGACAGCACTTCGTGAAATTGAAGAAGGTTTAGTAACGGCTGCTACGCTTGAACAAGCAGACCTTCAAGCGCAAGAACAGCAAGAACACGCTGAATTTGCGTCTGTTGCAAATATTCTATCTGATCAGTAAAACCCGCTTTTAAGGGCTTTTATCAGTTATTTGGCGCCAGTGCTTTGAAAAAAGCACTGGCGCTTTAGTTTTGGTGTATTGGCTTCTAGCACAATTAAACGTATTCTTAGTGGTGTAACGTTATATAAGGGTCGCGCTTCACTGTGTATTTGTTTGAAGGTTTAAAGCAGAAAGTTTTAGAGTATTTATCAGCCGACCGTGTTCAGCTGGTGCAAGATGCTTTTGTTCTCGCTCAAGAGGCCCATGACGGCCAAATGCGCTCCAGCGGCGATCCGTATATCACTCACCCGGTAGCGGTGGCAGGCATTCTTGCCGATATGCACCTTGATCATGAAACGATCATGGCGGCGCTGCTTCACGATGTCATAGAAGATACCCATTATAGCCAAGAAGACCTTGCCGAGGCCTTTGGCGATACGGTTGCTGAGCTGGTAGAAGGGGTCAGTAAACTCGACAAGCTTGCCTTTAGCACTAAACAAGAAGCCCAGGCGGAAAACTTCCGCAAAATGATGATGGCCATGGTGCAAGACATCCGAGTTATCCTCATTAAACTGGCCGATCGCACACATAACATGCGTACGCTAGGCTCTCTGCGCCCTGATAAGCGCCGCCGCATTGCCCTGGAAACGCTAGAGATTTACGCCCCTATAGCTCATCGCTTGGGTATTCACGATATTAAAAACGAGCTGGAAGATTTAGGTTTCCAAGCCATGTACCCCATGCGCCATCGCGCGTTGAAATCGGCGGTACGCCAAGCCCGTGGTAATCGCAAAGAGATTATCGAGAATATTCGTGGAGAACTGAATACGCGTCTAGATGCCTACGAAATAACATCAAACGTGATAGGCAGAGAAAAACACCTGTACTCCATTTACCGCAAAATGAAAAACAAAGAACTGATGTTCAATGAGGTAATGGATATTTATGCGTTTCGCATTGTGGTGAGTTCGGTAGACAACTGCTACCGCGCACTAGGCGCTATGCACGGGCTATACAAGCCTATTGAAAACCGCTTTAAAGACTATATCGCTATTCCGCGTACTAACGGGTACCAGTCGTTACATACATCGCTGATTGGCCCGCATGGTATTCCTGTTGAAATTCAAATTCGAACACAGGAAATGGACCAAATGGCGGATAAAGGGGTAGCAGCACACTGGCTTTATAAAGAGCCGGGCGATAATGGCACTACTGCACAGCTTCGTGCACGTAAGTGGATGCAAAGCTTGCTAGAACTGCAGCAGTCGGCAAGCTCGTCGTTTGAATTCATCGAGTCGGTCAAAACCGACCTTTTCCCTGATGAAATTTACGTGTTCACACCAGACGGCCGTATTATAGAATTACCGACCGGTGCAACCGCCGTCGATTTTGCCTACGCCGTACACTCTGATGTGGGCAACACGTGTGTAGGTGTGCGCGTAGAACGGCGCAACTTCAGCTTAAGTAAGCCGCTGCAAAATGGTCAAACCGTCGAGATTATTACCTCTCCAAAAGCGAAGCCGAATGCGAATTGGCTCAATTTTGTGGTGAGTGCTCGCGCGCGTACCCGTATTCGCCAGTATCTGCGTAAACAGCATTCACAAGAAGCGGTGAATATGGGTAACCGCCTACTTCGTCATGCGTTAGGCAGTGTTAAGCTAGACGATATCCCTAATGCTGATATTGAGCGTGTAGTGGCTGAAACTAAGCATGCAAACTTCGACGACCTGCTAGTAGACATTGGCCTTGGCAACGAACTAAGCGCTATTGTTGCTCGCCGTTTGTTAGGCGAAAGCACCACTGATTTATCAGACAAAAAGGGCAATGTGGCTATTCGAGGTACAGAAGGCCTGCTTGTGCACTACTCTCGTTGTTGCCACCCTATTCCTGATGATGAAATTGTGGCGGTATTAAGCCCAGGGCGCGGTATGACCATTCACCAGATTGGTTGTAATAACATTCGCAAACTCACCCGTGAAGAGCCGCAACGTGTGCTGCCCATGCAGTGGGACGACAACCCGCAGGGTGAATTCAAAGCGTCGTTACGCATTGAATTAATTAACCATCAGGGCACACTGGCAACTTTAACGAACACCATTTCAGGCTGCGATTCCAACATCATTGGTCTGCAAACTGAAGAGAAAGAGAGTAATATCTACTTTATTGACCTAGAACTTACCACACACAACCGTGTGCACTTGGCCCGCGTAATGAAGAAAATACGCACCATGCCGGAAGTTCAGAAAGTGTCTCGTCATAGTCAATCACGACACTAATTACTACAAAATTTAGGAACTACTATGTCTAAGTCTATTATTCAGACCGATAAGGCACCTGCTGCTATTGGTACTTACAGCCAAGCGGTAAAAGCAGGCACTACCGTTTACCTTTCAGGCCAAATTCCTCTTGTTGCTGAAACCATGGAAATGGTCTCTGACGATTTTGAAGCCCAAGCGGTACAAGTTTTTGAAAACCTCAAAGCGGTATGTGATGCAGCCGGCGGTACCACTAACGATTTAGTTAAGGTAAATATTTTCTTGATCGACCTTGGGCACTTTGCCACCGTTAATGAAATTATGAGCCGCTATTTTAACAAGCCTTACCCAGCGCGTGCTGCCGTTCAGGTATCTGCACTGCCTAAGGGCGCACAAATTGAAATTGATGGTGTAATGGAACTGCCGGAGTAAGTCATGTCACCTGAGCGTTACCAGCGCATTAGAGATGTGTTGGAAAAAAGGCAAACCGACCTTACGGTATGCCTTGAAAATGTGCATAAGCCCCATAATGTTTCTGCCATAGTGCGAACCTGTGATGCTGTGGGTATTCACAGGGTTCACACCGTATGGGAAAAGAAATATCAGTTTCGTCGCGGTACGGCGATGGGCAGTCAGCAGTGGGTGCGCCAGACTAACCATGACGGCATTAACGATGCGATGGCTGAGCTTAAAGGTCAAGGCATGCAGGTGTTGGTTACCCATTTATCTGATACGGCGGTAGATTTTCGTGATGTGGATTACACCAAGCCGACCGCTATATTATTCGGTCAAGAAAAATACGGTGCCACTGATGAAGCCAAGGCGCTGGCCGATCAGGATATCGTCATTCCTATGATGGGCATGGTGCAGTCGCTAAACGTGTCGGTGGCCGCAGCGTTAGTGCTTTATGAAGCGCAGCGCCAGCGCACTATTGCGGGTATGTACAATACACAGCAGTTGCCGGAAGAAGAATGTCAGGCATTGGCCTTTCAAAATGGCTACCCGCGTTTGTATAAACTCTGCCAGCGCAAAGGCTTGCCTCTGCCCGCTATTAACGCTATCGGTGAAGTGGATGCCGACGATAGCTGGTGGCGAGAAATGCAAATTACCAAAGCGGAAGCTGACGCATTAGAAGCAGGCTAAGTAACTGGTTTCGCTTTTAGTTTTGTTTAGGCCAGTTAAGAAAACTGGCCTAAAGCGTACTCGCCAACCCCGCAACAATCCTTTACACTTCCTTTCTAATAATACGTTGATTAACACCCGCTTGCGCCTTCCAGCGTGAAAGCAATGTAGGTTTTAAAAGAAGGATGTCGCTTGATGCAAGCACTGGCCACTACACCCATAACTGCGCTTAAAGGCGTAGGCGCAAAGGTGGCAGAAAAACTCAATAAAATAGGCTTGTTTACCCTTCAAGATATACTGTTTCACCTTCCTCATCGCTACGAAGACAGAACCCGCATTTACAGCGTGGCTGAGTGCCGCCCGTTTACCCATGTAAGCGTACAAGGCGAGGTAATGAGCGCCGACATTCAATACGGCAAAAAACGCATGTTGGTAGTAAAGCTTAGTGATGGCACGGGTACTATAACCCTAAGGTTTTTCCACTTTGGCGCCGTGCAACGTTCTATCATGACGCCGGGCAACACGGTACGCTGCTTTGGTGAGGTGCGCACCGGTAAATGGGGTATTGAAATGATGCACCCCGAATTCAAGCTAGTGGACGAGGACGCGCCACCGACAGAAGAATCACTGACACCGGTTTACCCCACCACAGACGGGGTTAAGCAGCTAACCCTTCGCAATTTAACCGACCAAGCGCTAAAGCTTTTGGACAAAGGGGCGCTGGCCGATTTACTGCCCGAAGGTATATACGATAATCAAATTAGCCTTAACGAAGCCCTTCATTTGGTCCATCGCCCGCCGCCAGATGTCGACGTACACGAAATGGAAGAGGGGCTTCATCCTGCTCAGTATCGATTAATTCTTGAAGAGTTGTTGTCACACCATCTAAGCGTACTAAAGGTACGCAAGTTATCTGATGCACAGCCCGGTATTCCAATTAGTGTTAATCAGCCGCTTATCGATAAAATGCTCGCTCAGCTGCCGTTTTCACCAACTGGTGCTCAGGCAAGGGTAGTAGAAGATATTCAAAAAGATATGCAGCACGCACGGCCTATGATGCGCCTGGTACAAGGCGACGTAGGTTCGGGCAAAACTTTAGTAGCGGCACTTGCCGCGCTATCCGCCATTGGTGCCGGGCATCAGGTAGCGTTAATGGCGCCGACAGAACTGTTGGCAGAACAGCACGCGAATAACTTTCGCGGTTGGTTAGAGCCACTCGGTATAGAAGTAGGTTGGCTTGCTGGAAAGCTAAAGGGCAAGGCCCGCAATGAGGTTTTAGCGCGCTTAGAAGCCGGTGACATTCAAATGTTGGTGGGCACTCACGCTATTTTCCAGGAAAGCGTGAACTACCAGCAGCTAGCGCTGGTTATTGTGGATGAGCAGCACCGCTTTGGTGTACACCAGCGTTTGGCTTTGCGCGATAAAGGCGAGCAACAAGGTCGCTATCCGCACCAGTTGATCATGACGGCAACGCCTATTCCAAGAACGCTGGCCATGACAGCCTATGCCGATTTAGATACCTCGGTCATAGACGAACTGCCACCGGGCAGAACCCCAGTACAAACCGTGGTGCTCCCTGATACACGCAGAGCGGATGTGATAGAACGCGTGCGCCAAGCGTGTAAAGATAACGGCCGCCAAGCCTATTGGGTGTGTACCCTTATTGATGAGTCGGAAGTGTTGGAGTGCCAGGCCGCTGAAGACGCCGCAGTAACCTTGCGTACCGCGCTGCCAGACTTACAAGTAGGCTTAGTACACGGGCGGTTAAAGCCCGCTGAAAAAGCGCAGGTTATGGCTGACTTTAAAGACGGTAAGCTAGACTTACTGGTGGCAACGACGGTTATTGAAGTAGGCGTAGATGTGCCTAACGCTAGCATTATGATTATTGAAAACCCTGAGCGTTTGGGCTTAGCCCAGCTTCACCAGTTACGTGGCCGAGTAGGGCGGGGAGCGGTAGAAAGTCAGTGCGTACTTATGTATCAAAGCCCCTTATCTAAAACGGCGACCCAGCGCTTAGGGGTACTGCGTGAGTCGAACGATGGGTTTTACATCGCACAGCGCGACTTAGAAATTCGCGGGCCGGGGGAATTCATGGGTACGAAACAAACCGGAATGGCAGAGCTTAAAATAGCAGATCTTGTACGCGACGCCGCCCTTATTCCAAAAGTTCAAGAAATTGCCTATACCCTTTGGGATAAATACCCGTCTCACGCCCAAGCAATCATCAATAGATGGATAGGGCATAAGGAGCAATACGGCCATGCTTAACAGTGTGCCTTTGGTTATCGCTAAGAACAGTACTCAGGATGACACTTCACTATTAAATAGTATTGGGGATAAGTGGGGCTTCCCCGTTGTTTCTCATAGCGAAAAGCCTGCCGAAGGGTTTTATCTTCAGATACAAAATGGTGTGTTGGGCCTTGCTGATGCAAGCGAGAAAAAAGTGCTGCCGGTTGAGGTTGATTTTGCTTCACCGGCCAGTTTGTATCGCAAACAACACGGCGGCGGACGTAAAGAGCCTATCGTTAAGGCGATTGGCCTTAAAGGTAATGAAGGCTGGCATGTTGTGGATGCCACACCGGGGCTCGGTCGTGATGCGTTCGTTTTAGTAAGCGTTGGCTGTAAAGTAACTATGATAGAGCGTTCGCCGATTGTGGCCGCGCTGCTTGAAGACGGCATACGCCGTTTAGCGCTTAGTTTTCCAGAACTTGCAGCTAAAATGTCGCTTCAACATGGAAATAGCGCTGAGGTAATGCAATACTTCACTGGTGAGAATGTGAACGCTATTTATTTAGACCCCATGTTCCCACATAAAAAGAAGTCAGCCTTGGTGAAAAAGGAAATGCGGCTGTTTCAGCAACTGCTTGGGCATGATCCCGATGCCGATGCGCTGTTACCGCCAGCGCTTAAGCTAGCTACGCACCGGGTAGTCGTTAAACGCCCAAATAGTGCAGACGTGCTGGCAGGAGAAAAACCATCAATGGCAATAGAAAGTAAAAAACATAGATTTGATGTGTATTTGTGTCAAAAACCCTAGGAGAGCAACATGATACAAGTTGGTAGCACCTTGCCCGAGGTGGATTTCGGTCTTTTAGTCGATGGAGAAATGACAAACCCAGGCACTAATGAACTTTTCTCGGACAAGCGCGTTGTGTTGTTTGCAGTACCAGGGGCGTTCACGCCAACCTGTTCACAGGCTCATTTGCCGGGCTATGTGGCACTAGCAGACAAAATTAAAGCGAAAGGTATTGATAGCATTATCTGTCTTTCTGTAAACGATGCGTTTGTTATGGATGCATGGGGTAAGGCTAATAATGCAGAAGAAATTATTATGCTAGCCGATGGGAATGGTCATTTCACAAAGCAAATTGGCTTGGATATGAATACCAGTAACTTCGGTGGCTTGCGTTCATTGCGTTATTCAATGTTAATTGAAGACGGTGAAGTGAAGAAAATAAACGTAGAAGATCCGGGTCGCTTTGATGTAAGCGATGCGCAAAGCATGCTAGATAGCTTGTAAGTACGTTTCATCACCAAACGTTTCGTTCAAAAGCCCGCAACACGTGTTGCGGGCTTTTTTCTTTTAGCTTTTTGTGAATATTCATTAATTTATATATGCGTATACTTGCCCGTGATTTTCATTAAAATGTAACCCAACTATGATCTGACAGTTTGCTAATTGCGTTGAATATCAATGTGTTCAGCAAAGGTTAATGAACTAACATGCAATATTCTGTATCGAAAATGCAGCAAAATGAAGAGTTAACGTACTGCGTTACGTAGCATGTAGCCTCGTTTAGTTACCTTTACTTGCTTAATGATAATAAGTATCATTTGCGCATTAAGGCAAATGTTTTAGGAATAATTATGACAATAACACTGAAAAAAATGGGGGCGTTGGTGCTAGCCTCTGCCGTAACGTTCTCTATGCTATCGTCTCAAGCGCTTGCGAACGGGTCTATTGGCGATCACGTTAACAACCTTCACGCGCATATCGGTGAGTACACCGAAGAGGTGCACTGGCTAGAAAGCAAGTTTGGCAGTGTTGTTGATGCGTACGAAGCAAAAGACAAATCGTTAAAAACAGACGCGTTAATCGAGTACTGGGAAGAAGTGGACTTTCACTCTGCCATTGAAACCCAATATGTGCCTATTTACGCGTCTATTTGGCAGGGCATTTACGGCGTAAAAGTCGCCATTGATGAAGGCAAGCCAGTTGCAGATGTACGCGTTGAGCAAGAGAAGCTAAATCATGCCTTGTGGCAGGCGCTAGGCGCAGTTAAACTTGCGTCTCAGTACCAAAAGAAAGGTCTGGTTAACAAGGTTCAAACGACTGAAAAAGAGCCGACAACTGGCCCTGAAGTCATCGACGATATTAAAACCCGTCTTGATCGCGTGGTAGCTAAATATGCAGAACAGCTACACGAAGTGGCAACTACGCTTGTTCACGACACTTATCTACAGCGTTTTGAAGGCGTAGAAGGTGATTTGATTGCCAAAGACGCAGCCTTGGTTGAAGACCTAGAGAAAGACTTTAACGTTACGCTTCCTCAAGCCATTTCGAAAGATACTGGCGTAGACGCAGTGCGCAAGGTAGTGGAGTCAATGCAGGCTAAACTCGACCGCGCTCGCGCACTTTTAGTTGAAGTAGAGCAAAGTCGTAAAGACGTTTTTTAAAGGAAGGTGTATGCAACGTAGAACATTCTTACAAGGCTTAGCTGCAGCAGGTGTTTTATCTGGCTTGCCGCTAGGGTTTGCAAACGCTATGACACAAACCGGTAGTGTGTCAGTAGAATCCCTGCCTAAATTAGAAGGTGATCTCACCTTGTACTTGGGGCGCGGTGAAGGCGGTTTGTATGAGAATGTTCTTAAAGCCATTGAAAAGCGCAACCCGAAGTTAAATTTGAAGGTAAGACGTGGTGGCTCAGCAGCATTGGCGAACACGATTGTGGCTGAAACCAAAGCGGGCGTTAAACGCGCAGACCTTTTTTGGGCAGTAGATACTGGCTCAATTGGTGTGGTAACGGACATCGGTGCCGCCAAGCCATTGCCTAACGATTTAACGGCACAGCTTCGTGAAGATTTTCAATACCCCAGCTGGTCACCGGTAACGGGCCGAGTACGTACGCTGCCGTATAACACCGAGCGCGTTAAGCCAGAGCAGATACCCGAAAGCGTAATGGCGCTTGCTGATAGCGACCTAAAAATAGGTTGGGCACCCGCTTATTCGTCGTTCCAATCTTTTGTTACCGCTATGCGCATTTTAGAGGGTGATAAAGCGACAAAGTCGTGGCTTAAAGGCATTAATAAACATTCTAAAAAGTACGCTGGCGAACTTGGCGTGGTAATGGGTGTTGAGCGTGGTGAAGTGGATATTGGTTTTGCTAATCACTATTACACGCTACGCCTTAAATCAGGTAAGCCCGATGCGAATGTAGCGCTAGCTTACACTAAAGGCGATGCTGGTTGCTTAGTGAATGCGTCTGGTATTGTGGCATTAAGTGAAGGCGACTTACCGGTTAACTTTATTCGTTACTTACTGTCGCAGGAAGTGCAGTCGTATCTTGCTCGTGAAGCCTACGAAATACCGCTTGTTCAGGGCGTCGAGCAGCCGCAAGGCTTAGCAAGTTTGAGCACGCTTTCGCCCCCTGAAATGGACCTTCGTAAGTTGGCTGATTTACGCCCCACACTTAACCTTATGAGGGAAGTTGGCGTACTGTGACAAACTGGCCAAAGTCGTATCCACTGGCACTGCTTATTGCGCTGATGGCTTTATTGCCCGTCGGCGTTTTATTTTCTTTAGCCCAAGACAGTGCGCAACTTTTCGATACCCATAATCTTCGTGTTCTAGGTAACACGGTTTCACTGGTGGTACTTACCATTATTGGTTCGGTGCTAATTGGTGTGCCGCTTGCCTTTCTCACTGCCTATGTGCAAATGCCGTTTAAACGCTTTTGGCTAATTTTACTTGCCGCGCCACTGGCACTACCTAGTTATATCGGCGCGTTTGCTATGTACTTCTCATTTGGCAGAGGCGGTGAAATAGAAAATATATTAGGTATTACCACGCCGCCCATCAGCGGGTTGTGGGGCTCTGCGTTAGTGATGAGTCTTTACACTTACCCCTTTGTGATGATGACTACCCGTTCTAGCCTGTTAAGCTTAGATGCAAGCTTGGTGAATGCGGCTCGCACGTTAGGGCTCTCGTTAGGCGCTAGCCTATGGCGTGTTGTGCTACCGCGCGTGGTAAATAGCGTAGCGGCAGGCGCTTTACTTGCTGCGCTTTATGCACTATCTGACTTTGGCACGCCGGCCATTATGGGCTTTGACACTTTCACCCGCGTTATTTTTGTTGAATACAATGCCTTTGGCTTGAGTCAGGCGGCCATGCTGAGCTTACAGCTTATGGTTATTGTTGGGCTCATTCTATTTATTGAAAGCCGCATCAGCGGCGCCTCAGAGCGTCCCGGCAGGCATTTGTCACTCTTTCCAGGTCGCTGGCAGCGTAACCTTATGTTGCTCGCTACTATGCCGATAGTGCTGTTAGCTATTGTGCTTCCGTTAGCCATTTTTACCCTTTGGTTAATACGTGAAGGCACTGGGGGATTCGAGTTAAGCTACGCATGGAACTCTGCTCACGCGTCTTTTATTGCCGCGGTTGTTGCCGTATTGATGGCTATTCCAGTTGCCCACGCCGCTATTGCGGGTAAGGCAGGGCGCGTTATGGAGCGTATTACTTATTTTGGTTTTGGTGTACCTGGTATCGTTATGGGAACGGCGCTGGTATACGTAGGGCTCAAATATTTACCTGCGCTATATCAAACGTTAAGTTTATTGGTAATGGCCTATGTGCTGCGTTTTATTCCACTTGCGGTGGGTAGTGTGAGAAGTACAGCAGAGAATATCGACTCTGGTTTGGTGAAGGCGGCCCGCGTGCTAGGCGCAAGTCCTCGCGAGGCATTTATGCGTATTACGTTACCGTTAACCCTTCGTGGTATGATAGCGGGCGCAGCCTTGGTGTTCTTAGAGGCAATGCGAGAACTTCCCGCTACTTTAATGCTTGGCCCAACGGGGTTTGAAACCTTAGCCACTTACATGTGGCGTGTGTATGAAGCCGGTTATTTTGGTCGTGCCGCCGTACCGGGGTTATTATTAGTTTTATTATCAGGCGTGGGGTTAATTCTCATGCTGTCGGGCGAGAAAAAAGCCCAATTTACCGTTACCGAGGATGAGCGTTCGTAATGCTAAGTGTAAGTAATTTGTCAGTGAATTATGGGTCTACCCGCGTAGTCGACAAGTTAAATCTAGAACTGGGGCAAGACGAAATTCTCATGTTGGTTGGGCCGACAGGGTGCGGTAAAACCACAATCTTACAAGCGCTCGCGGGGCTAATTCCTATTTCTGAAGGCACCATGCGTTTAGGTAAATGGGAAAGTAGTGCAAATAAGCACGTTCCGCCTGAAAAACGCAACGTGGGTATGGTGTTTCAAGATTTTGCACTTTTTCCTCACTTAACTGTTCAGCAAAACGTGTGCTTTCGTTTAAAAGATACATCCCTTGCCGATCACTGGCTTACATTACTCGGCCTAGATAATTTCCGCGATGTTAAGCCAGCGCGACTCTCCGGTGGTCAGAAGCAGCGCGTTGCCTTGGCGAGAACCTTAGCCCACGAACCGGCCTATGTATTACTTGATGAACCGCTTTCAAACCTAGATGCCGCGTTAAAAGACAGCCTGCGTTGGGAAATTCGCGATGCGCTTAAGAAAGCGGGTGTACCCGCTATCTGGGTTACCCACGACCAAGAAGAAGCGCTTAGCGTCGGTGATAGGGTAGGTATTTTAAATAAAGGTGTGTTAGAGCAGCTAGACACCCCGGAAGCCTGTTATTCATCACCTGCCAGCCGTTTTGTTGCGCGCTTTATGGGCGAAGCAAGCTTCTTGAGCGCAACATTTGATGCTAGTGAAGCAAATACAGACAAAACGGTCGTTACTGAAATTGGCAAGGTGCCAGGCACGCCGCTTCAAGGTGCTAACGGTAATGTAGATTTACTCGTGCGCCCTGACGATTTAAGCCTAGATGCCACGCTTAGTGAGACCAATTGTACGGTTGAATGGGTGCGCTATGAAGGCGAAAGCCGATTGTATGCGGTTATGCTAGATAGCGGTGATGAACTTAAAGTACGTGTCAGCCACGAAAACGCGATTAAGCCCAGTACCCGCGCTTTTGTTCAGTTAATTACTACGCACCCGCTAGCCGTGTTTCCTAAAAACGTTTAGCAGCGCTTCTTTAAATAAGCGTAGCGCTCAATAACTGGCTTAAAAATAGAATATAACAAGGGCAGCCGTTTGGCTGCCCTTTCACTTACCAGGACATTCTTTATAACATACGCTCTATGCGTTTTCGTTCACCACAATGACTTTGCGATGTGGGAATGGAATTTCGATGTTCGCTTCATCTAGCGCTTTCTTAATTTGCTCAGGTACTGAGAAAAGAATGTTGAAATAGTGCTCGCCGTGACAAAACGGCCGAACAATAAAGTCTACAGAACTGTCGTTAAGCGTAGATACTTCTACAAATGGCGCAGGGTCTTTAAGTACATGCGGGTGGTCTGCTAATACTTTGTCGATAACCGCGCGAGCAGCATCAATATTTTCGTTGTAAGCAATACCAAACGTCATATCTACACCACGAATTTCATGGTGCGAGTGGTTAACGATTTGCTCGCCCCAAATTTGGCTATTTGGAATGATAATTTGCTTATTGTCGAAGGTTTGCAAGATAGTCGTGAATAAGTCTATCTCGGTAACTTTACCAAATTTACCTGCTGCATCGACAAAGTCATTCACTTTATAAGGGCGGAAGATAAGTAACATAACCCCAGCCGCTAAATTAGACAGTGTTCCCTGAAGGGCAAGGCCAATAGCTAAGCCAGCTGCTCCTAAAAGTGCGATGATAGAAGCGGTTTGCACGCCAAAGCGGTTAAGAACAGCAATACCTACAAAGGCCAAGATGGTATAACGCGCTACACTGCCAAAAAACTTAAATAACGTATCGTCAAGCTGAGGGTGGCTGCTAGCAATAGCAACAATGGCGTTATATACCTTACTTGCTATCCAAAGGCCAATAATAAGGATGGCTAGGGCAAGTAAAATATTGGTGGCCCATGCTAACGCAGCAGGCAGGTATTGATTAATATCGAGTGACGCTAAGAACTCTTCCATGGATACAATCCTCTGTAATTTGTGAAGTCGTCGCTATTTCGTTTGTTTGTTCAAATTGAGTTGCACCTCAATTGTGGCGCATAGTTATAAGCGAATTAATTTTTCTTTAGTATTGTTAAAAAGTATTAAAGTTTATCAATGTCGACTAAAGAACAAGATTAAATTTCTCGGTAAAATAGGCTTTGCATTGTGCGGTGGGGCTTATTACGTATAATCCCGAATTCCTAACTAGCGCTGAGGCTGGCGTAAGTTATTTGGCTTGAATTAAGGTAAACCGATAGTGATAAAGCGCGATGTAATAGTGATTGGGGCCGGCGCAGCTGGGCTTTTTTGTGCAGCACAGGCAGGCGCGCGCGGACGCAGCGTAGAGGTGCTTGACCATGCCAAAAAAGTTGGGCGTAAAATTCTTATGTCGGGCGGCGGTCGTTGTAACTTTACCAATATGTATGCCGGGCCTGAAAACTTTCTATCGCAAAACCCCCATTTTTGTAAGTCGGCGCTTAGCCGCTATACCCAATGGGACTTTATCGGTTTAGTGGCCGAACATGGCATTGCCTATCATGAGAAGACATTGGGCCAATTATTTTGTGATGATAGCGCCAAAGACATCGTTGACTTACTGCTTAATGAATGTAGTAAAGCGGGCGTTACCATTACTACCCGCTGTGAAATTTTAAGCGTAGAAAAAAACGAAAGTGGGTACTCACTTACAACGTCGAGTGGCGAATGCAGCTGTGAATCTTTAGTTATCGCGACGGGCGGTTTAAGCATGCCAAAGCTGGGGGCCACACCGTTTGGTTACAAAGTTGCCGAGCAATTTGGTCTTAAGGTTTTACCTACTCGGGCAGCCCTTGTTCCCTTTACCCTGCACGATAAAGACAAAGATATCTTGGCAGAACTTAGCGGTATCGCGGTAGATGTATACGCAAGCTGTAACGACACCACGTTTAAAGAAGCCATGCTGTTTACCCACCGTGGTTTAAGCGGCCCAGCCATGCTACAAATATCTAGCTACTGGGAAGCGGGTGACAGCTTAAGTATCAACACGCTTCCCAATGACGATGCCACTGCGCTTATACAAACCGCGCGTAACGAAACGCCCGATGCCCTGCTTGCTACCTGTTTAAATAAAGTATTCCCCAAGCGCATGGTACAGAGCTTTATTGAGTATCATAACTGGCGCAACGTGCCGGTAAAACAGCTTACCCACAGCGAATGTGATGCCATTGCTGATACGTTAGAGAATTGGCAGGTGAAACCCAATGGCACCGAAGGTTACCGTACCGCAGAAGTCACCATTGGTGGGGTAGATACCAACGAGTTATCGTCTAAAACCATGATGGCCAAAAACGTGGAAGGCCTCTACTTCATTGGCGAAGTGGTAGACGTCACCGGCTGGCTAGGCGGCTTTAATTTCCAATGGGCGTGGAGCAGCGGCTGGGCAGCAGGGCAGGTGGTTTAACGTACTGACGTTAAAACGACATACCTATCGCCAAACCCGCTACCACCGCACTTTTATGGTTTCGATGGTAGTCGTAATGAAGTTGTGGCGACACGGTAAAGCCAGCCATTTCAAATTCGTACAAAAGGCCTAAGCGGGCGACTTCCATTTTATGACTGCCATGAAATTCTAGGCCTGGGCCAATTTGAGCAATGAAGTGGTTAGTAATATGAAGGTCGGCAACCAGTAAGTAGGTATAGGCATCTAAGTCTTCGTATGCGTACTCTGCAACAAAGCCAACGCCTAAAAAGTCATTAAGCCTGTATTCGTAATCGATACCCAGCGTAAATGCGTTTCCGCACTCTTTTGTGTAGGTTGTGCCTACAAGCGCAGATAAATGGTGTGGTGTTGATTGCCAGTGATGAGCATTTCCTTTTGCACCAACGCCAGAGGCATAAGCTGAGGCACCCAGCAAAACGGTTGCTAAATAAACTCGCATGGTCTTACTCACTTACGTTTTAATCGTGACTTCCTAGAAAGTTGTACTTTCTAGCACTTATTAAAGCGTAGGTATGATTCACGTCTCTTGCCAATGGACTTTAGTTGAACGGCATTAGTTGGCGTAACGCTGTTTTTTCTACTACACCTTTGCTGGGTAAAGGTGTCCTGTCTATACTCAAATGAGGCAAGTAGGATAGCGCTTGCCAGGGAGTAATAGTATTGCGACCCCCTGACAAGGAGAGTTACGACTTAAAGAAACGGAGACTTACGTGCTTAAGCAGTTGGTTTATAGAAGTAAAGCTACAGCAACATTTAGTGAGGAAGGTTTAGCGAGAATCACGTCAGATTCATTACCTTTTAACGAAGCAAATGGTATTACAGGGATTCTGCTATTCGACGGTGAATACTTTTTTCAAGTGCTTGAGGGGGAAAGTGAGAAGGTCCAAGCTCTCTATGAGCATATCAAAAAGGACAGTCGTCACAGTGCTGTCGTCAAAGTAACGGAAATTGTCATTCACGAACGCGATTTTGGCGAGTGGCTTTTAAGGACCCTATCAATTAATAAAGGAAGCCGCTGTTACTGGTTACCCTCAGATATTAGCCTTAGCCGAGAAAGCCGAATATTTGCGTTACTAAACAGTTTTGCCTCAGGTAAATGGCGAAACTGCTTGAGTGATGAAGATCGCAAGAAAATTAACGCGAAAGTGGCAGTTAAAGCTGCATCTGTAGATGCTTTCGAAAACTCCAACATTCAGTTCGCTTTCCAGCCCATTGTTGATACGTTTAAAGGCAGAGTCTCAACAATAGAAGCGTTATTAAGAGCTGACGACGGCAGATACCCTGAAGCTATCCTCGACAGTTTACACGGTGATGAAAAATATAAGTTTGACCTTGAAAGTAAGGCTATAGCAATAGCCCAAGGGGCTAAGTTACTCAACCCATCCCAATCACTTTCGGTAAATTTATGCCCGGGCGCTATCACACATATGCCCAATGTGGCTGACTATTTGTGCTCTTTATTAAATCAACATAAATTAAAACCAAAACAACTGGTGCTAGAGGTCACGGAAACGGAGATTATTAGTGAAAGCGCTGCATTCTACGACGTTATTGCGCGTATACGCTCGCGCGGAATTCAAATCGCTATCGATGACTTTGGTGCAGGGTACGCTGGTTTATCTCTGCTCGCAGATTTTTCACCCGATATAATAAAACTCGATAGAAAGATTACTACAGGTATTCATGAAGACGGTCATCGTCAGGCAATTACTGAAGCTGTGTTAGAGTTTGGTAATGCAATGGGCATTCCACTGGTTGTGGAAGGTGTCGAAACAATGGAAGAGTGGCTGTGGCTACAGCATATAGGTGTTCAAAGGTTTCAGGGCTTTTTGTTTGCAAGGCCGCGGCTTAATGGCCTATCGGAAATAAATTTTCAAGTGTAAAAGAGCAACACACAAGCGCCTTTATAGTGAATGAAAATTCACGTGAGTTGTGCCTTGGCCACTTTTTTAACTGCTGTGGTTAAATCGGCAAGTGCTGCTGACTCAAGCGTAGTCCAATGCCAAAACAGCGGTACTCCCAGCTCTTTTTTGGGAAACAGTGGGATTAACTCACCCTCTTTGACCTCTTGCGCTACCTGAAGTGTTGGCAGCAGCGCCCAAACCACGCCATCTAACGCCATTTTTACAAAACCATGAGACGAGGGATACCAGTGACAGGTAGTAAACGTAGGCGCAATATTTAAACATTCCCTTTGATAGTCGGTAAGTAGCGTTACATCGTATTCATCGTATAAAAGCCCCGGCGTATTCATTACATGTTCAGGCGATATTCCGTTACTAAGATGCCGCTCTATGAAACGAGGCGAAGCATACAGCTGGTAGCGCATGGTGCCTAACCTGACCGACTGGCCACCGGTGACAGGTGTTCCCGTTTGGCTAATGCATGCCATAACCCGCCCTTGTTGTAATATCTCTCTGGTTTGGGTTTGATCTGCGTTGACGATGTGCACCGGATTGGCGTGCTTTTCACTGAATGAAGCCATAACTTGTGAATACCACGTGGCAAGCACATCATTGTTCACTGCTATACTGATAGGTGCTGCCGAGGCTTCTAAACCACTTTTTATATTTAATGCTTCTTCAAGCACACTCACTTTCTGTATATGAGCAAGTAGCTCTTTCCCAAGCGGTGTTGCTTTCAATGGCTTAGTACGCACCATCACCGGGCCACCCACACTTTGCTCTAAGCGTTTTATCTTCTGAGAAACCGCCGATTGCGTAAGATTTAGCGCCTGCGCGCCCTTTTCAAACCCTCCGTAGCGAAGAACTTCGTGAAAGCATCGTAGCGCGTCGTAGTCGAGCATGGTGATCCTGTGAAAAGAAGGTTATTAGTATTAATTTTGCTTATCAAAGACAAAAATCATTAATTTAATTTAGCTGCTTAAGGTGTATAAAATCAAGCCAATTATTTAGGTTGCTACGGCGTATTGATAGTCAATGATGAGCAACCAGCTCGTTCTATTTTATTTATCTATTTACTTTAAGAGGCAGACAACATGTTGGCGGCAGCAACAAGTGGTTTCGTGATGGGCGGTACCCTTATCATCGCAGTAGGAGCACAAAACAGCTTTCTGATTGAGCAGTCGATGAAAAAGCAGTGGACCACCCTATTCGTTTTACTGTTTATTCTTAGCGATGCCATTTCAATTAGCCTGGGTGCGATGGGCTTTGGCTTGTTGTTGCAAGAGTATCCAATGCTAGTAACGGTGACCAAATGGGCTGGCGTAGCATTTTTGTTATGGATAGCGTTTAACAAGATTAAGTCGTCGTTGGCAAATGATGCCTTGGTGTTAGCGATGGCGAAAAAGCAACTGTCGTTTAAAAAGGCGCTATTAATTGCATTGGCAGTAACGTGGCTTAATCCACATTTTTACTTAGACACGCTATTGCTAATGGGAAATTTGGCGAGTCAGTGGCAAGAAAATAAATGGTGGTTTGTGGGCGGTGCGATTGGCGCGTCCGTAGTGTGGTTTGTGGGGCTAAGTACCCTGACCGCGCGCTTTGCCCATCATATGCAACGTCCCAATTTTTGGCGCTGGTTTAACCGCCTAAATGCGGCCGTGTTGGGGATGGTAAGTATACAGTTGGCAAGCCTTTAGCTAAGACACGCTGAGTCGCAAAATTCTAAGACGCATTGAACCCCAGGCTTTCGTTGAAACGGTATACTGCTGCGGTAAGTCAAACCACTGATTTAAAGGATATACAGGTGAGCTGGATTTATTTGATAACGGCGGGCTTGCTGGAAATTGGGTGGCCCGTAGGACTTAAAATGTCGCAAGAGGCGGAAACCCGTGTCATGGGCATTCTACTCGCCATAGGTTTTATGGCTGCCAGTGGTTTTTGCCTTTGGATGGCACAAAAACAAATTCCCATAGGTACGGCGTATGCTGTATGGACGGGCATAGGGGCAGCGGGCACGTTTTTGGTAGGCGTAATGTTTTACGGCGACCCTGCGTCGTTAGCACGCTATTTTGGCGTGGCGCTTATTGTGGCGGGCGTTGTTGTACTTAAACTAGCGCACTAATGTGGAGGCGGCCAACCTGAGCGGCCAAAAGCAAATAAAAAGCCCGTTCGCTTTTTATTGTGAACGGGCTTTTTTACCTTTCTACGCCTCAATTATGCAAGCGTGGGGCTATATTTAGTAATACCCTAGCTGGCTTCTAAGTTCGGCCATAAAAGTTTCAATACGCTCAGCATTTTTGCCTAAATCGCTTTTCCCTACGCGTGATTTACTGCGTACATCAACCAAGGTGTCATCGCTTTTAGCGGTTAACCTGATAACCACGTCGTCTTTGAAGCCGAACCAAGTGGTGGTGTCGGTGGCTTCCAATGTGTTAGGTAAAGCGCCATCGCTAACGCGTTCCCAACCCAGTGCCTCTATCGCTTTCTCTGCGGCCATATAAACTTCATTGACGGGCTGTGGCAACAGTTGGGTTTTAATTTCAGGGTAGGCTTCTATCTGCTGTTTGGTGACGTCGCCGCCTTCATAGGCTACCGAGTTAGGCGCGCCTTCGCGCAGTGGTGCGATAGCTACAAATTCGGGTGGGTTTGTCACGTCGGTGGTGATATCGTGAATGGGGGGAACCGCGCTTGCCTTGCTCATCATGCTAACCGGCATGCCTACCGCAATTAGCGCAAGAATAGCGCAAACAAGCGTACTGCCCCAGTTTACGTTTTTACGGTTTAGTAATACCTGCAAAATAATAAGTATGATGGCTGCGCCGCCGACATATACGCCGAAGCGTAACGATGTAAACGCGGTGCCTAGGCTGACGCCAGCGTATTGATACAGTGGGCCAGGCAATACCACCATGAGAAAACCAACTATGCTGGTTAGGGCAATGAGTGCTTTCAAGTGAACTCCAAGGTTGTTATTTTAGTTTGACCAACCTACTTTAACAGTCAAATGGGAATTTTGGATTAGTTTCTCGCAATAAAAATGGTGGCCGCTTATTTTGCTGAGCCCTTTTATTTAAGTAAAAACTCTCTACAGCCCGAATCTAAAAAAGGTAAGTCGCATTGCAAAGTGAGACAGTCGATGAAGCTATTTACGTACAACAAGCTGAGTTGTTGGTTGACCTTCTCTCTACCTTCAAGCCTGTTTTTATAAAGGGTATTAGCGAATACGCGCTTATCGAACTGTTGAAAAAAGCCCCCTATCAGTTTTTCGATGAAGACGCGCTGCGCGACCCACTTATTCTCTTTAAAACCCATTTCGTTTTGTTTCACGCGCTTTATCAATTGAAACGCGATTGGCGCGAGCGAAATGAAGGCCAGTTAGATATTCATGCGCTCAAAATTTCGTTAAAGCCCATTGATAAATCAGACGCTGAGCAAAACGACGGGGCCAAATTAAGAGGCAAAGTAATAACGGAACCAGATAAGCTGGCTGAATACTACTTGGATTGGTCTAACTTCGAGAAGACCGACCGCGATAGCGTTGAAACATTATTAAACGGGTTTTGGCAGCGCATGGCAGGAGTGCGAACCGCCAACTATCAGCAAAGTGATATTGATAAGGCTCACGACTTGCTGGGGATAAATGAGGCGGATGGCGTATCGCGCATGTCATTAAAGCGCGCCTACAAAAAAATGCTTCAGCGCGTGCACCCTGATAAAGGGGGCAATGGGCAGCAGGCGCAAAAGGTTATTCAGGCATATCAAATGCTATGTGCGTACTATTCGCTAAATTCGGCAAAATAGAATGGTACTGAGCGTATAATTTCGCATTATTCGTATAATGTATATGGCCTACGGTAGTTAAACGACAACAACGGTAACTTCAGCTTCATTCCCTTTTATTGTGATGTATAAATGCGCACAATATGAACGATAAGAGCGCAGATTCGTACTAACGAGCGTTTAACTGTGCCACACCTCTTCCGATTATCATCGTATCGGCCTAGTAGGGCTGTAGATAATTAGGCGCATTGGAAGCAAACATTCTTAGTTTTATATTGGAAATACGGAACAAAGGCCGTGTTCTGTAAACGTTATTGGGAAATAGAAAATTTATGAGTCGCATTTTTTATGTTACTGCAGCATTAATAACCCTGTTGGGCGTTATTGGGTGTTCGAACGAAGGTGAGCAAGCGCAGCAAGGTGCTCAGCAAGGTAAGCCTGCACCTTCCGTATCGGTAGTTACGCTGGAAAAACAACCTGTAGTACATGAAATGGTGTTGCCGGGCAGAGTTAGCCCGTCTCGTCAGTCTCAGGTGCGTCCCCAGGTAGATGGTGTTATTACCGAGCGCCTATTTGAAGAAGGCGCTTATGTAGAAAAAGGTCAGCAGCTTTATCAAATTGACGAGGCACGCTACCTGGCGCAGCTAAATAGTGCTAAGGCTGATTTAAAAAGCGTAGAGGCAAACCTTAAAACACTGGAAGCGAAAGCTCGCCGTTACGACGACCTTGTGGCGCAAAATGCGGTAAGTAAGCAGGAATACGACGACGTTATTGCCCAAAAAGACCAGGCGCAGGCCGCCATTAGTGTGGCTGAAGCCGCAGTTGATGTGGCTAAAGTAAATATGGGCTATACCAAGGTATACGCGCCGATAAGCGGGCGTATTAGCCGTTCGTTTGTAACCGAAGGTACCCTTGTCACTACCAATCAGGCACAGCAACTTGCCACCATAACCCAGTTAGATCCTGTTTTTATTGATATGCAAGAATCAGGGTCGTCAATTATCACATTGCGCCAGTCAATGCGTAAGCAAGGCTCTATGGACGTAGAGTTGACGGTAGATGAAGTGACCGGTAAGCGCTATGAACAAACCGGAAGCGTAAAATTTTCTGAAGTCACCGTTGATGAGAGCACGGGCTCAGTAACCCTTCGCGCAGAAATGCCAAACCCTGAAGGCGTGTTACTGCCAGGGTTATTTGTAAAAGGCCACGTTATCACTGGCCGTGAAAACGCGCTATTAATCCCTCAGCGTGCCACCACTCGCCAGCCTGACGGCTCGTTGTCTGTGTATGTTGTTAACAAGAACAATGAAGTTGAAGGTCGAACCTTAGAAATTGGCAAGATTTACCGCGATCAGTATGTGGTTTTAAACGGCGTGAGTGAGGGCGAGAAGGTCATTGTAACTGGGTATCAGAAGGTTAAACCTGGTGCAAAAGTTAACCCGTCTGAATGGCAACCGTCATCACGTGGCTCACGATAGCAAGCAAGGGATTTAAGTAATATGGCTCGTTTTTTTATAGACAGGCCCGTGTTTGCATGGGTGCTCGCAATTATCACTATGATGGCTGGTGTACTTGCCATTACTTCACTGCCAATTGAGCAATATCCCAAGGTGGCTCCCCCTTCGGTGACCATTTCGGCAAGCTATCCTGGAGCGTCGGCTGAAACCGTTGAAAACTCGGTAACGCAGGTTATCGAACAAAGCCTAACGGGTATCGACAATTTGCGTTATTTCTCGGCTAGTAGCTCGAACAGCAGCCTGTCGATAACGTTAACATTCGAACCCGGTACCGACCCTGATATTGCGCAAGTTCAAACGCAAAACAAGGTGCAAGGCGCTTTACCGCTGTTGCCAACCCAAGTGCAGCAGCAAGGGGTAACAGTAACTAAGGCGAACAGTGCTTTTGCACTGGCGGTGGGTTTTTATTCTGAAGACGACAGCATGACGCAGTATGATCTGAGCGACATGTTAGTGTCGAGTTTCCAAGACCCAATATCCCGTGTAAACGGGGTAGGTAATGTGCGGGTTTTTGGTGCGCAGCGTTCTATGCGTATTTGGTTAGACCCAGATAAACTGTATAGCTACAACCTGACCCCCACGGATGTTCAGGCAGCGGTGCAGGTCCAAAACACCGATGTGTCAGCAGGGCAATTAGGTGGTTTACCGGCTATTGAAAACCAGCAAATAAACGCGACTATTCAAGCGCAAAGCCGCCTACAGACCGTAGAAGATTTTGAGAACATCGTACTTCGCGTAAATACCGATGGTTCGCAAGTGCGAGTACGAGATGTTGCGCGTGTAGAGCTTGGTGCACAAAGTTACGATGTTATTGTTCGCTACGATAGAAGGCCTGCTTCTGGCATGGCCATCAGCTTAGCGTCGGGGGCTAATGCCCTAGATACGATAAAAGCCGTAAAAGCCAGAGTTGAGGAGTTACGTTCAAACCTACCTGATAGCGTAAAAGTGGTTTATCCGGTCGATAGCTCACCTTTTATCGAGCTATCTATTGAGTCGGTGGTACATACCTTAATTGAAGCCGTAGTGTTGGTATTTTTGGTGATGCTACTTTTCCTTCAAAACTGGCGTGCCACTCTTATTCCTACTATTGCGGTACCTGTTGTTTTACTGGGTACATTTGCCGTGCTACTGGCCTTTGGTTTTAGTATTAATGTACTGACCATGTTTGCCATGGTGCTTGCCATCGGACTGTTAGTGGACGACGCCATCGTAGTTGTAGAAAACGTTGAGCGTATTATGGAAGAGGAAGGCCTTTCGCCTGCCGAAGCCACTAAAAAGTCGATGTCGCAGATTACGGGGGCGTTGGTAGGTATTGCAGCCGTTCTTTCAACCGTATTCATTCCCATGGCGTTCTTTAGCGGTTCTGCGGGGGCGATTTACCGTCAGTTCTCTGTGACTATCGTGTCGGCGATGGCGTTTTCAGTATTAGTTGCCATTGTGCTTTCCCCTTCGTTGTGCGCCACGTTGTTAAAACAGCATTCCGAAGATCATGACAAGAACAAAGGCTTCTTTGGCTGGTTTAACCGCACCTTTAACAAGGGGCGTGACCGCTATCAAAGAACCACCACTCACATGGCGAAACGATTTAAGCGCTATTTCGTGGTGTACGGGTTATTAGTGGGCGGCATGGCGTTTATATTTAGCCAGCTTCCAGGCGCGTTCCTTCCCGATGAAGACCAAGGGCGAATGATGGTGCTCGTCAGCACACCGCCAGGGGCAACAGCAGGACGAACGCTAGAGTCAATTAAACAGGTTGAAGACTACATTCTTGAGCAGGAAAGTGACGCAGTTAACGGTATGTTTGCGGTAGTGGGCTTTAGCTTTGCAGGCCAAGCGCAAAATGCCGGCATGGCGTTCTTAAACTTTAACGATTGGAGCGTGCGAGACGAGAGTGATTCTGCATTCGCGGTTACGCAGCGCGCGTTTGGTGCCTTTAGCCAAATTCAAGATGCCTCGGCCTTTCCCATTGTACCGCCACCCATTATGGAGTTAGGCAACGCGACAGGCTTCGATATGCAGCTGGTGGATCGCGGTGGAAACGGTCATGAAGCCTTAATGAATGCCCGTAACCAGCTACTGGGTATGGCTGCGCAGAACCCGAAACTTGCAGGTGTGCGCCCCAATGGCTTAAGTGATGTTCCTCAGTTTAAGATTAATATCGACAGTGAGAAAGCATCGGCACTCGGCTTGAATTTAAGTGAGATTAATAACGCGCTTCAAATTGCCTGGGGCTCAAGCTACGTCAACGACTTTATCGATAAGGGGCGTATTAAGCGCGTATATATGCAGGCTGATTTGCCGCATCGTATGACCCCTGAAGACTTAGATAAGTGGTTTGTGCGCAACAGCGACGGCGAAATGGTGGCATTTAGCACCTTCTCTACGACAGAGTGGGTGTATGGCTCACCTAAGCTGGAGCGCTTTAACGGTATTTCATCGGTGAACATTCAAGGTAGTGCAGCACCTGGCGTGTCCTCTGGTGAAGCGATGGCTGAAATGCAAAAGCTGGTTGGTCAACTACCGTCAGGATTTGCGGCTGAATGGTCGGGCTTATCTTACGAGGAACAGGAAGCAGGCTCTCAAGCCCCCATGCTGTATGCGCTTTCTATTTTGATCGTGTTCTTGTGCTTAGCCGCCCTGTACGAAAGCTGGTCGGTGCCTTTTGCCGTCATGCTGGTTGTTCCCTTGGGTATACTAGGCTCGGTAACCGCCGCGTTCATCTTTAACTTGCCAAATGATGTTTACCTGCAGGTAGCCTTTTTAACAACGGTGGGTTTGGCTGCAAAGAACGCGATTCTTATTGTTGAATTTGCAAAAGAGCAGTACGAAAACGGTGAAGATTTGATGACGGCCGTATCTAACGCGGCCTCCCAACGTTTTCGCCCAATTCTTATGACGTCTATGGCATTTATCCTTGGGGTAACGCCGCTAGCGCTGGCAAGTGGAGCGGGAGCAGCAAGTCAGAACGCTATCGGCATTGCGGTGATGGGCGGCATGTTTGCGGCGACATTCTTGGCTATTTTCTTTGTGCCCATGTTCTACGTGATGGTAGAAAAACTGTTCCATAAAGAAGACAAGCAATAAGCAAGTGCGCTAGAGTGAGAAAAAAACGTTTCATTCTTCTACATAGGGATATTGGTAATGACCACAGTTGTTTTTTCTCACGGTAAAGAAAGCGGTCCATGGGGCAGTAAAATAACCACGCTTTCTAATGTAGCGAACGATATGGGCTTTGGTGTAGAGAGTATCGATTATCAAGATCTCGATTGCCCCGAAGCCCGCTTAGAGCGCCTAAAAGAGACCATTGCTGAAAAGTGTAATGACGTTGTTTTAGTGGGCTCGAGCATGGGCGGCTATGTGTCACTCGCCGCGGCGAGCCAAATATCGGCGAGAGGTGTCTTCCTTATGGCGCCTGCGCTGTACTTGCCCAATTACAAAGTTCAGCGTTTTCCCTACGACGGTTACGTGAGTTTGGTGCACGGCTGGAACGATGAGATTGTGCCAATTGAGAACAGCCTTAAGTACGCTCGTCATCAAAAAGCGCAGCTTTTGTTACTTAACGACGGTCACCGTTTAGCAAATAGTAAGTCGGTAATTTCGCCGTTTTTCAGAAACTGGTTGGAAAAGTTTCGCTACTAACCTTTTGTATTCATAAGGTGTGTTGGCTGAAGGCGTGCCTTAACCCCCATGTACTATGATATTCATAAAGCCCACTTCGGTGGGCTTTTTGCTACCTGCTTACGTCAAACACAACCTACGACCAATCGCTTATAGCGCTTTTGGCTTCAAAAGCAGGAATAGGCGTGTTTTTATGGCATGATGAGATATGGCTATGAACAGGGCAGATGGAAATGACATGTAGTTTACCTCAAGCGCCACAGTGGTCTTCTTTAATTAAATCTGGTTGCCGTGTCTTCGTTGGCGGGAACGCGTCAGTACCTCACGCACTCGTGCAGCACCTTATTGATAACAGCGAAGGTTTTAGTGATATAGAGCTTGTGCACATGCTGGCATTAGGCGACACCCGCTGGGTTAAAGAAGAGTACAAAAATTTATTTAAAGCGAACACCTTCTTTATTGGTGGTGATACGATGCGCAAGGCCGTAGATGAAGGACGCGCAGATTATACGCCGGTTTTCCTGTCTGAAATTTCCAGTTTGTTTAGCGATGGTACCCTTGCCCTTGATGCAGCGCTAGTGAACGTAAGCCCCCCTGATGAGTTTGGCTATTGCTCGTTGGGGCCTGCGGTAGATATCGCGATGTCGGCCATTAGGCAAAGTAAAAAAGTCATCGCCCAAATTAACCCGCAAGTGCCTAGAACATCTGGGCATTCCTATATTCACATCAGTGAAATTACCGCCTGTATCGAGGCAGAAGAGCCACTAGTTGAGGTGTCGCCGCCGCCAATAGATTCGGTCGCTGAACGGATAGGGCAGTATGTTGCTATGCTTGTTGACGACGGGGCAACGTTGCAATTTGGTATTGGCAAAATTCCCAGCGCCACCTTAAAGTATTTGTGTAATCACAAAGACCTGGGGATTCATAGCGAAATGCTGACCGACAGCATTATTGAACTGTTGGAGTCGGGCGCAATTACGAATAAAAAGAAGACCTTTCACCCGGGTAAAATCGTCACGAGCTTTGCTATTGGCACGCGTAAACTTTACGACCTAATTGATAGTAACCCTCATATTGAATTTTACCCAAGCAGCTATGTGAATAAGCCTACTAACATAGCCAAAAACGATAATATGGTGGCGATAAACAGCGCCTTAGAAGTGGATTTAACCGGGCAAGTGGTGGCCGACTCTCTAGGGTATGACTTTTACAGCGGCATTGGCGGGCAGGTAGACTTTGTCACTGGCGCGTCTATCAGCAAGGGCGGAAAGGCGATCATCGCGCTGCCGTCTACGGCAAAAAATGAAACCATTTCTCGGATAACTCCGCGTATCAGTGAAGGTGCAGGCGTAGTAACGTCTAGGGGCAACGTGCAGTATGTGGTAACGGAGTATGGCATTGCGTCGCTTAAAGGCAAAAGCATTCGTGAGCGTGCATTAGAGCTTATTCGTGTTGCTCACCCTAAATTTCGCGCAGCCTTGCTAGAAGAAGTTCGTCAGCATTATTGGGTACCTCATTACCAAGAAAAGTACCCTACCGATATACCCGAATTAGGTGCTATACAGCTTAAAAAGCTCAACATACAAGGCGAAACCTTCTATATGCGGCCCTTGAACCCCGCTGATGAGCGGCGTCTTCAAGAGTTTTTCTATTCCCATACCAAAGAAACGCTGAGGCTGCGTTATAACTACGACCCTAAACAAATGTCTCGTGAAAAGTCATGCAATTTGGTGTCGGTGGATCAAAGCGCTGATGCTGCCTTATGCATTGTAAGGCAAGAAGGCTCTCGCATTACCATTCATGCGGTGGGACGTTTTTACTATAACCCTGATGACAATACCTGTGAGGCGGCGTTTGTAACCAGGGAAACCCAGCAGGGCAAAGGGATGGCAAGTCGGCTTTTAAACGAGCTTATCAACGTTGCCAAGGTACGGGGCATTGCAAAAATGATGGCCTATGTACGCGGTGATAACAGTCCGATGATAGCCATATTTGAACAGGCCCAATTCAAAAGAAAATTTACTGGCGACCCCAGTGACATAGAATTAGTACTCGATGTGGCTTCACTGACATGACAATAAAAATATTTCGCGGCAAACATGGCACTAAACACGATTTGGGTAAAGACCACCCAGAGTCGCCCGACCGCTTGTTTGCCATTGACGATCAGCTCCTTTCCTCTGGTTTAGACATGGTGTGTGAACACGCAGATGCTACGCCTATTGCTGAAGCTTACTTAACGCTTGCTCACGACCCTTACTATGTAAAAAGTGTATTTGAACAGGCTGCTCAGGCAATGTTTAGCGACCATGAAAAAACACAATATTCAGAAAGAAAAGACAGCGTAGCCTGGCTTGACGAGGACACAGGCTTAATGCGGCATAGTTTAACCGCGGCGTTAGAGTCGGCGGGGGCAGGCTGTAATGCGGTAGACTGGGTGATGGATGGTGAAGACCGGCAAGCATTTTGTGCAACCAGGCCGCCGGGCCACCACGCCACTTATGATAGTGCGATGGGTTTTTGCGTTTTTAATAACATTGTTATAGCTGCCCGTTACGCACTTCAAAACTATGGGCTTAAACGCGTGGCGATTGTCGACTTTGATGTTCACCATGGCAATGGCACCGAGCAAATTGTTGCAGGCGACCAACGCATAATGCTGTGTAGCAGCTTTCAGCACCCATTTTACCCCCACAGTGGCTCACCAGTGTCGGCCAGTAATATCTTGTCTGTACCTTTAGACGCAGGAACCACTGGTGAGGTATTTCGAGAAAAAGTGCAGCACTGGTTTGATGCCCTTCGCAACTTTCAGCCAGAACTCATCTTAATATCGGCCGGTTTTGATGCTCATGCAGAAGACCCAATGGCTCACTTGCGGTTAGTTGAAGATGACTATTTCTGGGTAAGCGAGCAGCTGCGAATTATTGCCGACGAGTGCTGCAAGGGGCGCATAGTCAGCATGTTAGAGGGTGGATATGATTTAAGCGCATTAGGGCGCAGTGTTGTAGCCCACCTTAAAGGGATGAGTCGCCCGTCATCTATAACCCCTTAGGGACGAGGGCGACGTTCTGCGGCTTAGCTCGAACTAACTATGTTAGAGGGCGAGCCAGTTAACCAACATATACAGGCCTGCACCAAACATGGCGAGATTCTCTGTTAACGAGATAAAGCCAAGGGGCAGGTCTGAATTACCGCCAACGCAGGCACACTTAAGCTCTCGCTTGTCTACATATACTGCTTTTATGACAGATACAGCGCCGATTGCACCAATGAATATAGAAACTGGCGATACCATAAGCGCAGGTAGCCCGGCGAGCATGCCTAAACCAGCGTAGGCTTCAGCAAAGGGGTAAACATAAGCGTAACGCACGTGCTTCATTGCCAGCAGATCATAGGTGATAAACTGGTTTGAAAACGCGACTAAATCCTGCAGTTTCTGTAAGGCGAGAATGACCATAGTGATACCGATAAAGTTCATCACAAACGGTTCTACATCAGCGGTTAGGCCGCCTTTTAGCATAAGTGCAGCTACCATCAATGCAGCTAATGAGAAAATAACGATAATGGGCGTATAGCGAGACCCAAATTCACTTTCTTGCTTTAGGTTAAAATAATCTCTTAGGTCGTCGTAACCGCCAATGCGTTTGTCATCAATAAAGGTTTGGGGCGTGGTTTTTACCTCATGCTTTTCTTTAAATGCATCGGTTTCACTGCGACTCGTTAAATGGTGGTCGTTAACCTCAAAGCCTTTTCTTTCCAGCAAGTCTTTCGACTTGAGCCCAAAAGGACAAATATGGTTCGGCATGACCATACGATAAAGGGTGGCGCGTTTAGACATATTCGACTCCTTGTAAACCTTGCTGCTTTACATTACATGTGAGTAAGAAATACCCAAGTTTGACTGTATTTCAGACAATAAATGACTTTACAAGAATAGCTTACATAATTTGTGCCAGTGACTAGCAGAAGCAGCCTTGGGCATCAGCATTAATGACGGCCCCGTTATAGGGGGATTGGGTGGCGTAGCTTACCACTTGCTCTACTAGGTTTTTACCTGTAAAGCAGCCGTAACCTGTGGCGTAGGGGCCCAAATAGCGCAGTTGATTTTGATTATCCAGAACGATAAGGGCGGGGACAGCGTGAAGCATGGCTTGTAGTGCTGGCACTTCGTCTATGTTAAGCCTAACGCTTTGATACCCTTCGCCAAGCGAGGCTAACAGCTGGTTTTGGTGAGGCGAAGTAAGCGATTCACAATAGCAGCGCGAGGTTGTGCCTACATGAACAACTGAGCCCGCCTTGATGTTTTGATGGTGAAGCAGTTGAACTAGCTTTGTATCGAAGCTAGGCGCAGTGCTAAGGTGAAGAAGCTTTCCGTCTGGATCAAACGAAGACAGCTGGCGCTGGCCATACACTAACAGGGCGGTGAGCAGGCTTACCGCCCATAATGCTAACAGTGCCCAGCCTAGGTGTTTTCGCATGTTTCCTAGCGCCTATAATTCGCCGATAACCATTAAAGCTTAAAGCGTTCGATGGCGCTGCGCATGCGCTTAGAAACTTGTGACAACACTTCAACTTCTTCGGCAAGAGACTCGGCTGTTGCTAACTCTTCAGAAGTGAATTCGCTTAAACGGGCAGTGCTTTGTGCAATAGAGGCTGACGCAGTTTCTTGTTCAACGGCCGACGTTGCAATTTCAGTCATGCTCTCGCTCGCCTCGCGAATTTGCTGCATAATCTCAGTCATCGCCGACGTTGCGCGGTCACTAGATACCACGGCTTCATCGACAAGCTGAATACAGGTTTGCATTTGATCTACCGAGCTTGCGGTTTGCGCAACAAGTTGCTCGGTAATACTGGTAATCTGGTCTGCACTTTCTTTAGAGCGGATGGCGAGGGTACGCACTTCGTCGGCAACCACCGCGAAGCCTCTACCGTGTTCACCTGCGCGCGCAGACTCAATAGCCGCATTTAAGGCTAGAAGGTTAGTTTGTTCAGCGACTGCAGTGATTGAGCGCATTGCCTCAGAGATATGCGAGCACTGCTCGTTAAGGGCAGAGTTTGTATCTGCTGCAGCATTAAGCGTATGACGAAGCGATTCAATGGTACGACTGGAGTTGGAGATGCTATCGCGCGTGCTTTGAGAAGACGTTTGTGCAGCAGACGCCTTATCGCTGGCAAGGGTGGTTTGCTCAGTAGAAAGCTGCATGGTTTGCGCAATCTCTTCAGATGATGCCGAAACCATCGCGAGCTCTTGGTCGGTATTGCGAGTGATCTCGAACATATTGTTCGCCGCCGACTCCATCTTATTGCAGCCATTGACCACATCATCGGTAAGGTTTGAGGCCAGTTCAATTAGCGACTTCACTTGGTCAATGAGTTCGGCGAAAGGTTTCACAATGTTACTTTGACGATTTAATGCTACTGTTAAGTCGAGTTTGCCGTCACTTCGCTGCATGTTGTCAATGGCTAAACGCAATTCAGCGGCGCCTGCACCTTCTTGGTGGCTTTGTTTTGCCATGTACATCAATACACCACCTTCAGCTAACGCAAACGCGGCATGCATGAGGAGGATTGAAAAGCTAATGTGCCCTTCTTCGAAAATGAAAAGTGGCGCGCCACCCGCCTGTAGAAAGAAAAATGAGATATGGTGAACGGCCACTACAGCCGTACCCGTTGCTATTACTTTCCAATCTCTAAAATAGGACAGAAACGCGAGTAATACGAAAATTTCAAAGTGCACCTCAATCAATCCAAACGACTGGTGAATATGCAGTGCCGTAAGTAGCTGCACCCCGATGGCCATGGCGTGGCGGCTAAGTGCAGAATACGGCGACTGAAAGCTTAACATTAAAGGGACCGCTGCGATTGGCACGCCAAAGATAAATGCAGGTAATAATTCTCCGGTAAATACGCCAATGGCAGCTGCAATGACGAGTTGAACAACGATTACTACGCGAAAAATTTTATGACCTTCAAGGAGCCAAGGGTACTGCATGCCATTCTCCAACAAGTGTTTGGATTAAAGTGTAGGTTATAAGCGTGGGCTGTGCTAATTTCCCTCAATTTTACGTAAGGTCTAGATTTTGCGCCATTTAACTTTAGGCTAGTCGTGAATCGTTACTTACCTCAAGTCGTCTCTACTATTATCAAGGAGCCTCTTATGCCTTCAGTTGCCTTTCTTTCCACAGATAACCTTGAAGACTTTTTTGTCTATGACGAATTACTCATCCCTTACTTCAATCAAAAGGGCTGGATAGTAGACACCATATCTTGGCATGCGGCGTCGGTGAACTGGGACGCTTTTGACTATGTTATTGTAAGAAGCACTTGGGATTACCAGCAGGATGCCGATGCGTTTCTTTGTTGTCTTAAACAAATAGAAGCCTCCCGCGCCATACTGTTCAACCCTCTTTCTCTTATGCAGTGGAATATAGAAAAGTATTATCTTAGAGACTTAGAAAATAAAGGCGTTCCCATTGTAGAAACGGTGTGGGGAGATACCTTTAATAACACTGTTATAGGCGATGCCTTTTTGAAGTTCGATAGCGATACCCTCGTCATAAAACCGGTTTTAAGCGCTAATGCCGACGATACCTTTAAGCTATCGCAAGACGCGTGGGAGAAAGATGTACACCTATTAAGTGAAACCTTTGGGCAGCGAAATTTTATGGTTCAGCCCTTTTTAAATAGTGTGGTAGAAGAAGGGGAATACTCGCTGTTCTACTTTGGTGGCGCGTTTAGTCACGCCATTAAAAAAGTGCCCAAGCAAGGGGATTTTCGGGTGCAAGAAGAGCATGGAGGAAGCTTACACTTAGTTACTGTAGACAGTGAACAATTGGATATTGCCCAAAAAGCGCTATTGGCGATGCCTTGTGAAGCGCTCTATGCGCGAGTGGACTTGGTTCGTCAAAAAGGGGAATGGGTCATCATGGAGTTGGAGCTTATCGAGCCATCGCTGTATTTTAATTTAGATGAGCAGTCGCCACTTCGCTTCGTCGAGGCATTAGTCAATTGTCATGAGGCGCAGAGCTAGAGGAATACAAAAAGGGCTTGCAAAACCTTCTCTGCAAGCCCTTAAAAATATCATCGCAGGTGGCGGATAACGCTATTAGCGTTGCGCGGTTGTTTAATATTCCTTTTTAAAATGTCGTGAAAAAAGACCGTCAATAGACATTCAGTGCTTATCGCTATTGCTTCTCGAAACGCTTCGTTCTACTCGAGATACCTGCCGATTGGATTTCTCCCGTTTTACTGGTCTATTGTTGCTTGCTCGCTCAATACGCTTCGGTTTGTTGTTTGTTCGCTCAATACGCTTTGGCTTAGTGCTTTCCCGTGCAATCGAGCGATGCTGTGGGCGTGTTCTCTCAATGTGCTGGCGATTAACATGTCGTTTAGGCAAGCGCTGTATTTCGTCTTCTCGATTAGCAAACCGTTTTGGCGCTTTTACTGGCGCTACGCTTTTTGCATTGTCTCGTTTTAACTGCTTTAACGTGTTGTTTCTTTGTGGCTTTTCACCTCTAACATGGGATTGGTTTCGTTTTAACGCGTGCTCAATCGACGGCTTGCGATTTATTGTGCCTTGCTTGTTAGATAGATGCTTTGCCCGGGCCACGCCCGCTTTTTCAAAGCGTGAAGGAGCGCTATGCACAACGGGGTTTGAGTAGCGAGCACGGCGAAGCACCGTATTGTGTTCCCAACGACGATAGTCCTTACTTACTACACGCTTTCTGGGACTGCCACGATAATACCGGCGCACGGGCTCGCGGTGAATCACCACATGGCGGTTATGCCAGTGAACACTGCCAAAAAAGAAAGCGGTGGAAAGGTGTATGCTGGGTGACCAAAATACATTGCTATGGTGGTGATAACTTACCTGATGGCGCCAGCGTACGGGCGATGTTGTATGCCACCAATGACCGTATACAACGTGGGGGTCGTAGTAGGGCACATATACCACCTCTCGCTGACGGGGCTCGATATAAATGACTTCACGGGTGTGCCGGCGTTCGGTTTCAACTTCAATATAGTCGTTAGTCACCAAGTTGCCTGTATTATGAGCGTGTTGGCGAAGCACCTGCACACGGTCAAGGACCCGGCTTTGGTCAATTAGCACATTGTCGCCAAGTTGCTGTAACCACTGAAGATCATTCGCCATGGTGTTAAGCAAGTCAGTAAATGACGCAAGGGCTTTTACACTGGGGTCCCAACTTACATTGGCAAGTACATTATCTACCTGTTGAGGCGTAAGGTGCTTATTGCTTTGACGCCAGCGATCAGCGGCCACCACATCTAATGGATAGGTGGCAGCTATCAAGATATGGGTAAGTAATGTATCTGGGTACAGCGCTATGGGGGCAAGCACACTGTCTAATTGCGCATCAGAATACTGCTGCGTTGATGCAGAAGTTTGGGTAAAGCCCGTACTGGATTGTGCTAAGGCAGGTAGTGCGGCTGTGCTTGAAAGCGCAAAGAGTACAGATAAGGTTATGCTTTTCATACATTCTCCTTACATTGCCATTAGGCGGTTACGACCGCTTTTTACGCGCAATGTGGTAAATCTGTATACGTTATAACCCACCTAGAATTAACCCAACCTGAATAGAAAACGCCCACGTAGTTTGTGGGCGCTTTACGGGATTATTTGGGCTCGTTTACTTAAGCATATTTATTTGAAAACGTGGGGGTCAAAGGCGTGACCTAGCTTCTCCGTCTTTGTTTTTAAATAATTTTTATTGTCTTTGGTAATGCCGTGATCAATAGGCTTTCTCGCCACCACGTCAATACCTAATGCTTTAAGCGCCGCCAACTTTTTAGGGTTGTTCGTCATCAGCTCAACGTGTTTTACGTTTAGCGTATCCAGCATAAGCTTACAAATATCATAGCTTCTTAAATCGGCGTCAAAGCCGAGATGTTCGTTGGCTTCAACCGTATCCATGCCGCTATCTTGAAGGTTATAAGCACGAATTTTGTTTAAAAGGCCTATTCCGCGCCCTTCTTGTCGCAAGTAAAGCAACACACCATGACCGTTATCAACGATATTTTGCATGGCTTTTTCTAGCTGGAAGCCACAGTCGCAACGGGTACTAAACAAAGAGTCACCGGTTAAGCACTCTGAATGAATACGAATTGGTACCACGTCATCTTCTTTCCACTCTCCATAGGAAAGGGCAACGTGCTCTTGGCCGCTGGCTTCTACAAAACCGTGTATTTTAAAATCACCCATACGTGTGGGTAATTTTGCGGTACTGACATATTCGTATTTAGGCTGTTTGCTGCTCATGTTACTTCTACACTTTGGACAGTAGGCAATAAGTGGGGACGACTTCTTTTTTTGCAAGTCTATCACTTTATTATACGCGAGTTGATGCTTGTGCTATCACTTTTTTCGCGCAGTGTGCATTAAGAAAGGTTATTACAGGGGTTTAAAATCACGTAGTGGGGCAGGTTTTGCAACGCCGTACCCTTGGGCAAAGTCGACACCCATTTTGCCTAACTGCGCCAGAGTTCCTTCATTTTCAACAAATTCGCCAACGGTCTGCATGCCCATCGCTTTCGCAACATCATTAATTGACGCGACCATGGCGGTGTCTACACTGTCGTTGAGCATATCTTTGATAAACATTCCGTCAATCTTAACCTGGCTCACCGGCAAGCTTTTTAAGTAGCTGTAAGAAGAGAACCCGCTGCCAAAGTCATCAAGAGCGAATGAGCATCCCAGTCGGTTGAAGGTGCGCATAAAGGAAAGGGTGTCTTCCATTTTGATAATGGCGACCGACTCGATGACTTCAAAACACACCTTGCTGTAAGGAATATTAAAGGTTTCGAAGGCATTTAATATGAATAAGGTGAAGTCTCTATCTGCCAAAGAGTGACAGTTAAGGTTGATGCTGCAGCGCTTAAGCTCAGCAAGGTGTTCAGGGTTTTCCGATAGCCACTTAAACGTATTAGTCACCACCCATTTATCGACGTTCACGTTCATCTCAAAACGTTCTGCGGTAGGCAAAAAGTTAGCGGGCTCTACTAAGTTACCGTCCTTTTCTCTAAGCCTTAACAACACCTCGTAATAGTGACCGTCGTTGGTTTGATTTAATGGCCGTAGTGACTGGTAATAAAGCTCGAAGCGACCCTCTTCTAATGCGTTGTTAATCGACGATACCCAGTCGAGCTCTCGCTGATAACGCTGCATACTTTCGTCGTCTTTATTGTATCTGTGAACTTGATTTCTGCCTTGTTCCTTCGCGAAATAGCAGGCGGCGTCAGCCATACTCAAATACTGTCCCGCGTTTACCTCTGTGTCTTCACACACCACCATGCCTATACTCACGCCCAAATTGAAAATGCGGTTATCCCACATAAATCGATAGGTCTGTACCGCATTTAGTATTTTTACCGCGTTTAGGTATACTTCGTTATCATCAACGTCTGTATAAATGACGCCAAACTCATCACCACCGAGTCGCGCGAGCAGCGCTTCATCATGCAAAGTGTTCTCAATTAAGCGGGCGATGTCTTTTATCAACACGTCGCCGGCTTTATGGCCGCAGGTGTCATTGACAACTTTGAAGCGGTCTAAATCCAGAAAAAGTATGCAAACTGGAATATCGCTTTTTTGTGAGAGTTTTTCTCTAAAGTCAGTTTCAAACTGGCGTCTATTGTATACCCCGGTAAGCGAATCGTGAGTAGCTAAGTATTGAAGGCTTAAGTCAGACTGTTTTTTCTCAGTAATATCAATGATAGAACCGTAAAGGAAATTACCGTCGTCGCTTTCCCTCATCTGGCATGACAGTGAGAACCAAAACTCACTACCATCTTTGCGTTTTCCACGAATTTCTTTACCCGTTACATGACCTTGTTGAGAGACCTCGCCAAGTAGCACTTGTCTGTCTTCTGGCGAGGCGTAGAAAACTTTGGTGCTGGCAGCATCGGCAAGCATTTCCTCTTCGTTCTCGTACCCAAATACCTTACACATGGCAGGGTTTACCGACTTTAACTTTCCATCCCAGGTAGAGGTGTAATGTCCCTCGGCTGAATTTCTGAATAGATCATAGAAGTGGTTTAAGTTTGAAATAGTCTCTGCTTGCGTAGATAGCTGATCCTGATTTTTGGCTTGCTCTTTGGTAATGACAGAGAATCCAAGACACAAGAACCCCAAGGTGATGAACAGCAGCATGCCCATGGCAACATCAACCGTATAAATAAGGTCGCTAAATAAATTCAGAGTGACTAAGGCATAGAACGCGAAAAAGGACAGCCATGCTAATGCGTAGGTAGTGCTAACCACACGGCTGACCTTGTCCTTAAATAACAGAGCTAGTGCCACGTGGTAGAGGCCCATAACCGCTATAAGCAGTAGCAGGGAAATTGTGGTGGTATAGGCATCAACGGTTAAGCAGTAAATAGTAGCGGCGATGGGGGCAGCATAATTAATTGCCCGCAATAAAAAAGGCACGCGAGGAAACAGATGATGGGTTACTTTGCCAACGCACAATAAAAGCATGCCGAAGCATACGGCGAAAAAGTTTTCGCTGGCATTCGTTAGGTTGGGCCATACGGCTAAGCCACCTTCGGTTATAAAAAGCAGTGCGATAATGACTAAGGTTGTCATAGTGAGCCAGAACCGAGAAGGAATACGCTGATATAAATAGGAAAATAAAAAATAAAAGGCGATAAGCGACATCACGCCTGCTACTGCACCTAATAGCGTAAGCATATTGGTATCGTGCTGATGAAGCCGATCTCTTTCCCATAGCGCGATTGGAAAATCCTTAAGGCCGTCATCTTTAACAGCAATCAACAGTCTCGCATCTTGATAGGCCTGAAGTGTAAAGGCGAGGCGTATATTTGGCAGGGGTTGGCGCAGCGAGTAGTCCCCTTTACCGGCCTGATAGCGATAAGATTTGATAATTCGCTGACTGTCGTCGAGCAAGTAAATTTGTAGGTCGTCTATGTTTAGCCTATCGATATTAAGCACTAAGGGAATAGGGCTGTAGCCAGTGTGTTGAAGCGATGTTGAATACCACACCCGCTTATTAGTATTAGGTCCTGGCGAGGGGGCAACGGCGCTGCCGCTTAGAATATCAAAGTAAGTCGTGCTGCTCGGCGCTTCTGAACGCTGGGCGAAATGATTAATAATGTCTCGCTCGAACGATTCATTGATAACGAGTGGGCTACTCGCGAAAACATGAAAGCTAAACATTACCCAACTAATGAGCAAAGCTGATACATACTTTGTTAGCCGGGCTAATACCACTTGTTAATTCCTTCAAGCGCTTAATCAGAGGATGCTTAATTATCAAAGATAAAACGTAGAGTCGCTAAGTCTACTGATTCCTCGCGTGTTTTCTTTAGAATAATACGAGTTTGGCTGAAAAGCCAAACTCGCAACTCTGTGCAGTATGTCGTGCTATACGCTTTGAAGATAGTCATTAATGACGCCGGGAGACTGCTGCGTGCCTATAGGTTCAAGCCAGATGGCTTCACATAGCCATTCTATGCACAGCATGCATTGTAAGTCAGTATTGCTCGATTGTGCCGTAAGTATGGCTTGAAAGCGATCTGCCCCCCAGTCTGCCTCAGATAGTGTGAAATTAAATAGCTGGCAAAACTGCTCTGCCCACTGCTGCGTTTTAAGTGGAGTGGTGGGCAGTGAAAGGCGAATTTCTACGCTGTGTTCGCTAACTACCGTGTGTTGTCGAATGTCATTTATGGTTAAAACCGGCATAGAACTTATCAATTTAGTGGTTTTATAAACCCGCTTGGGCAAAAAGAGGTATATAGTACATCACAATAACAAAAGCGTTAAACCAAGCGTATTAAGGACGGGGTATGCTAACACTTCATCATTTGAATAACTCTCGCTCACAGCGAATTCTTTGGCTACTTGAAGAGCTGGGAGTAGAGTACAAAATAGAATATTACCAAAGGGACAGCCAAACTAACTTGGCGCCTGACTCATTGCGCGCGGTGCACCCGTTAGGACGCTCTCCCGTACTCACCACGCCACATGGTGCTATTGCAGAATCTGGCGCTATTGTAGAGTATCTCGTGCGCAACCATGCGACCGCGTCGTTCACTGTTCCACAAGACCCCGAAGCACTTCAGCAATATTGGTTCTGGTTGCACTTTGCAGAGGGCTCGCTAATGCCGCCACTGGTGGCTAATTTAGTTTTGGAGAAAGCACGTCAAAAAGGGTCTAAACCATTTTTCATTAAGCCAATTACTAATAAGCTGATAGATGGCATCATAAACGCTTATTACGGCCCGAATTTGGCGCAAAGCTTGCGTTATGTAGAATCTTACTTGGCAAAGAATACCTGGTTTGCTGGTGATGAACCCACCGGTGCAGACGTACAAATGATATTTCCGTTGGAGTCATTGGTAGCAAGTGGTCGTGCAAAAGACTTTAGTGCTATTCAAGGGTATGTGAAACGGGTTCATGCCAGAGAGGCATATAAAGCCGCCTTAGAAAAAGGTGGTGAGTACGCCTATGCCTAGCGCTTATAAGTGCGCTAGTGCTCGCGGTTGATATAATCGTCGATAAGTTGGATAAAGGCCTCGCCGTAGCGCTCTAGCTTGGTTTGGCCTACACCGCTCACATCTAGCATAGTGTTGCGCGTGGTGGGCAGCTTGCACGCCATATCAACTAAGGTTGCGTCACTAAATACCACGTAGGGCGGCACCTCATTCTCTTCTGCCAACACTTTGCGTAAGTGCTTAAGACGGGTAAATAAGGTTCTGTCGTAGTTGGCAGGCGCTTGCTTCGCTTTTTTCTTATCCGGTTTAAACTCAAGTCGCGGTACAGCAAGCTGAACGTCCACTTCGCCTTTAAGAACGGGGCGGGCCGCTTCTGTTAACCGCAAGGCCGCATGAGCGGTAATATCTACACGAATAAGGCCTTTGTGCACAAGCTGATTGATAATATTGTGCCAATAACTATCTGATTTATCTTTACCTATACCGTAGGTAGAAAGCTGGTGGTGCCCGGCTTCTTGAAGTCGCCTCAGCTGCTTTCCGCGCAGCACATCGATGACGTATTGGCTTGACGCTTGCTGCGAAAGCCGCAGTACACAAGACAGTACTTTTTGAGCGATAACCAAACCGTCAATCATCTTTGGCGGGTCTAGGCAAATATCACAATTGCCGCAGGCGCTGTCACTAAACTGAGAAAAGTAATTTAGCAAGACTTGCCTACGGCAGGTTTGGGCTTCAGAGAAAGCTTCCATTGCTGCGAATTTCTGCAATTCTATTTGGTTGCGCTCGGCAATCTCACCTTGCTCTATCCACTGCTTTACGCGGGCAGCGTCTTTTTCATCAAACAATAATAGGGCTTCAGATTCCAGACCGTCTCGCCCAGCGCGGCCTGTTTCTTGATAGTAGCTTTCTACGCTTCGCGGCACATCGTGATGCACCACATAGCGCACGTTAGATTTGTTAATGCCCATGCCAAAGGCTACCGTGGCTACAACGATATCGATTTTGTCATTGAGAAACTGGCGCTGAACAAGCTCTCTCTCGTCGCTATCCATCCCTGCGTGATAGGCCGCACAACGAAAGCCTTGTCTGAATAGCTTCGCGTGAAGGTCGTCTACTTTTGCCCGGCTGTTGCAGTAAATAATACCGCTGCCTTCCTGCTGCTTAACATAAGCAACAACTTGGTCGAATGCCTTGTACTTGCTCATCACCCGATAGCGTATGTTGGGTCTATCGAAACTACCTTTGTAAACCAAAGGGGCGTGCAAGTTAAGCTGGGTGAGTATGTCAGCTTGTGTTGCCGTATCTGCGGTGGCGGTTAGTCCAATTACGGGAATAGAGGGAAAGCGAGATTTAATTTGGCCAAGGGCGCGATAGTCTTGCCTAAAGTCGTGACCCCAATGAGACACACAGTGCGCCTCATCGATAGCAAAAAGCGCAATATCGGCATTGGCAAGCGACTGCTGAAAATAGTACTGCATCAAACGCTCAGGTGACACATAAAGCAGGTCTAGCTTTCCTGCCTGCAAGGCGTCGTTAATACCCGCTTGCTCATCGGCTTCTAACGTCGAGTTTAGGTAAGCTGCTTTTACACCTAAGGCCTTCAGCTGCTCCACCTGGTCTTGCATCAATGATATAAGCGGCGACACAACAATGGCTGTCCCACTTCGCACCAGCGCAGGAATTTGATAACACAGCGATTTACCGCCACCAGTAGGCAGCAGCACAAGTGCGTCTTTACCTTCACATACGCGGTGAATGACTTCGCCCTGACCGTCGCGAAAAGCGTCGTAACCGAAGACATCTTTTAAAATGCGTTCTGGTGTTTTTGCACTTTGCGTGTTGGAGCTTGATTCAGATGGAGCAATTGCAGTTGTCATGGCGCTGGATTTTACGCGTTTTTAGCGATGTCTTCACGGGGCAATTTAAAAAACTAGACTAAAATTCAGCGATAACCTTTCTCATCAGGCATTTGTGTTACCTGGTGGTATATTTAATGAACAAAACTAATAAGCAGAGTAAATGAAATACGGTGCTATAATTCGCAGCGCAGTATGCCGGTGACTTGCAGGATGAAATTGCATCATGAAAAAAGCGAACATATTGCCTTAAGCACAGGTACCTATATGCTGGAGTAGGATGCTTCTTAGCGCGTGTAACGCCGCCTTGTAGCGCCAAAGCTCGACAAGTGCAAGTGATGTGAGTGGTATCAACGGGAGATGTAGCATGGCAGAGCCATTACCAGATTTAATTGAAGAAATTGTTACCGACAGCATGGGTGATGACCCCGCCACCTTATTGGCCGCGTTAGCCGGGCAAGACGAAGTGTATATCGCATCGCTACTTGAATCTTTGCCTGTAGAAAAGCGTTTGGCGGTGTGGGAAGGTATACCCCGCGACCGCAAACTCGATGTGCTTGTTGAGATGCGTAGCGACCCTCGTGAAATTCTCATCGACAATACACCACATAATGAATGGGCCTCCATTTTTGCTGATATTGATGCCGAAGACTTGCTTGAGCTTCTCGACTCATTGCCAAAGCGACTCGTTGATATGGCTTATGAGTCTCTCGACTCAAAAGAACGTAAGTATTTTAGAGAGGCCACTCAGTTTTCCGATAATCAAATAGGCCACTGGGTAAATCACGAACAGTTGGTGCTGCCTTCAAACGCTAAAGTGCGTGAGGGGTTGCGCTTGCTTAGGCGAGATGTTCCCCAACATTGTGACAGCATCTTTTTGGTTAACCGTTCAGGGCAGTTTTCGGCGTTAGTTAAAATAAACCATTTGTTTACGGCCCAAGATCACGTGTCGCTTTTCGATTTGTCAGAAGAGAATGTAACCACGATCCAAGGCGAAGACGACACCATGAACGCTTCGTTGCTGGTACAGCGCTCTGGGCTTGCCTCGCTGCCGGTCGTTGATGAAAATAATAAGTTGCTGGGCCGCCTTGACGTGTCTTCAGCGAGTGAACTGGTGAATGAATTTTACGAACGCCAGGTAATGTCATCGGCGGGTATGGATGAGGACGAAGATTTATTCTCGCCGGTTGCTAAAAGTGCGAAAAACCGTGCGCTATGGCTAGGCATTAACTTGCTTACTGCTTTTATGGCCTCGTGGTTTATTGGTTTATTTGAAGGCACGCTGCAACAGGTTGTCGCCCTTGCCGTGCTTATGCCGGTGGTGGCGAGCATGGGCGGTATTGCCGGTAGCCAAACGTTAACCCTTATTGTACGGGGCTTAGCGCTCGGTCAGGTTACACCGGCTAACTTACGGGTTCTTATGGTAAAAGAGCTAAAGGTGGGCGGCGTGAACGGCGTGATTTGGGCGTTGGTGATTGGCGTTGTCGCGTACTTTTGGTTTACTGACGCCATGTTAGGGTTGGTTATTTGCCTGGCGATATTGTTCAACATAGTCGCGGCGGCACTCGCGGGTGTGTTTGTGCCTGTCATCTTAGATAAATTAAAAATAGACCCTGCGCTATCAGGCTCGGTCATTCTTACTACAGTAACCGATATCGTTGGCTTCGTGGCGTTCCTTGGTTTGGGGACCCTCTTCTTACTTTGATGTTGCGTCATTTATCGCGGCGTCGTTAACCGCTTCAGAGACGGTACAAGGATGTACTGAAGGGATAACGTTATTATGCCGCTTGCTATACTCCCTTTGCCGCATAGGAAAGCGGTAAAGGTTGTGTATTGAACAAACCTGATAAACAATACGCGCCTTCTTACCCTTTATGTCTTTGGAGCCAGCCTTGTCAAAGCAAGCCAGTGCCGCTCAAGTCGGTGTTATTTGCGCTATTGCCGCATACAGTATGTGGGGCGTTGCGCCTGTTTATTTCAAGCAATTAATGGTATTGCCGGCAGCTGAAATCCTTATGCATAGAGTGATATGGTCGGTGGTGCTGCTTGTTGGTTTTATCGCTGCGTTAAAGCAATGGCCTAAGGTTGGTGCAGCCTTTCGCAATAAACGGGTTATGCAAATCTTGTTCGTTGCCGGGCTGTTACTCGGGGCTAACTGGCTTTTATTTATCTGGGCGATTAATAACGACCACATCTTAGATGCCAGTTTAGGGTATTACATTAACCCGTTAATTAACGTGTTTTTAGGGCGGCTTTTCTTAGGTGAGCGGTTACGCAACTCACAGCGTGTTGCGGTTGGGCTTGCTGTTGTTGGCGTTGCCATTCTTATCTTCTCTTATGGCCACGTCCCCTGGATTGCCTTGGTGCTTGCTGGCAGTTTCAGTGTATACGGCCTGCTCCGTAAGCAGGTGGCGGTAGACTCACTGCCTGGCCTTTTCATTGAAACCTTGATGTTATCGCCGTTAGCGATTATCTACTGGCTATTCTTTGGCTCTGAATATAGCAACTTATTTAATAATGACGCCACGCTAAACACCCTTATCCTAGCAGCTGGTATTATTACTACAGCGCCATTACTCTGTTTCACAGCGGCAGCAAGGCGCATTATGTATTCAACGCTAGGCTTTTTTCAGTATATCGGGCCAACGCTTATGTTTATTCTGGCGGTGTATTTATACGGCGAGCCGCTAGAGGAGTCTAGACTGGTTACCTTTGGTTTTGTGTGGATAGCGCTTATCTTATTTAGTGCCGACTCATTGGTGAATTATCGCAGTCAGCGCAAGGCGCAAAAGCGCTTTGCAGAATAGGTGCTAAAAAAAGCAGGGATCTTGGCTAAAGCAGAGAAGCTTGTTCTTGATAAGACGCCCCTGGCGCTTCGCACTTTACTTGGTTTCTGCCATCGTGTTTTGCCGCGTAAAGCTGTTTATCGGCTAAGCTTAAAAGCTTATCTACCCGTTGGGTATGGGTGCCACTCACGCCAATGCTGCAGGTAACTTTGATATCGGTCTTAGGAAGTTGAATAACTTCGGCTTCTACCACTTTTCTGAAATCTTCTAAGCGTTTGCAGGCGTTCTCTAGTGTTATTGACGGCATGTAAATACAGAATTCTTCGCCGCCAAATCGAGAAATAATTTCGTCAGGGAAATAAAATTCAATTAGCGCTGCTATGGCCTTTAACACGATATCGCCCGCGTCGTGACCATGGGTATCATTGATTGATTTAAAAAAGTCTAGGTCGATAAGGGCTAGCGCATGATTTTCTAGCAGCTTTTGGTGCTGAACCGTTACCATGTAAAAGAAATGACGCCTATTGGGCAGCCCAGTTAAATAGTCTGTATTGGCAACGCGACGAATCTCTTCCACACTTTCAATATACTCAACGTTTTGCATAACCCGGCATAAAAACTCTTCGTGGCAGTAAGGTACACGCAAAAAGTCATTTGCGCCGCTTTTGATGAAGTGGGCCGACATCAACATACCTTTGCCTCCGGCTACTCCCATAATAGCTAGCTGCTCTTTCGAAAAGGCTTTGCGAAGACTAGAAACAAAATGTGTCCCTGTCATGTCGGGAAGTGTGTTGTCGGTAATAACGAGGCGCACATTGTTGTGCTCCGACAAACACTGCATTGCATCGGTGGCGGTTAAACATTCAAAAGCGATAAAGTTATGGCGCTGAAGCAGTGAGACTGTTTTCGTTCTTAGTACTCGATTAGTACTTACTACTATTACGCCGGTGGACTTATTTTTTTCGAGTCGGCCAATAAGACGATTTAGGTAATCGTAGTTTTGGGAATTTTCTTTAGGGATATAATCGACAACATCACGTTCGAGGACTTTGTCGCGAATGGCGCTGTCCAAACTCTCGGTAGTGGCTATGGTGGGGATGAAGGATTTCACCGTAAAGTCGATAGCCTCGCCTTTACGGGCATCAGGTAGAGAATACGCAACAATGGCGCACAGAAACGTTTCTGGCGCATCTTTTTGCGAAAAACGCGCCTTACCTTCTGTTAATGAGGTCGCGCCCACGGGCGTAAGGCCCGCGCGACGGACTAATTTCGCAATGAGTTCAAGGTTGCCTTCACCATTTTCAAGGATCAGCACGTGTTGCTGCATACATTTCAACTTAAGGTTAGGCTACCTTGCCAATGAATAATTTTACGCTTTCTCCAGCTTTGCGTAAGCAAGTACTAGCCATTTGCTGCCAAACTCATCAAAGTTTACTTGAACGCGGCCGTGCTCACCACTTCCTTCATAGTTTAGTACAATCCCTTCACCGAATTTACGGTGAACCACACGCTCACCTAAACTAAACCCGGTTTCTTCAAAGCTTGCATGCGACGTCGCCTGACTAAAGCGATTATGCACTGGGCGGGAAATCGTCGATTTTAGCCTTACTTCTTCCACACAGTCAGAGGGCATTTCGCGAATAAACCGAGACGCCGTATGGTATTTGTCTTGACCATATAATCGGCGACTTTCGGCGTAAGTGATATACAATTTTTGCATAGCCCTTGTCATACCAACATAGCAAAGTCGGCGCTCTTCTTCCATTCGGCCAGGCTCATCGTTGGTCATCTGGCTAGGGAACATGCCTTCTTCAACCCCTGCTAAGAATACCAGTGGAAATTCTAGGCCCTTAGCCGTGTGAATGGTCATCATTTGAACGGCATCTTGGTCTTTATCTGCCTGAGTTTCCCCCGCTTCTAAAGACGCATGCGCCAAAAAGGCAGCAAGAGGCGTCATTTCTTCGGCCTCTTCAGGCACGATAAAGGTTTTACAGGCGGTAACCAGCTCTTCCAAGTTTTCTAGTCGCGCTTGTGCTTTCTCGCCACGCTCTGCTTGGTACATGGCGTATAAGCCAGATTGTTTAATGGCTTTATCTGCTTGCTGGTCTAGTGGCTCATCTAACGTGGTCTGTTCCAGTTCAGTGATAAGCAATACAAAGCTTTGCATTGCGTTTAGCGCGCGACCTTTAAAACCGCCTTCATTAATAAGTAGCTGACAGGCTTGCCACATAGAACAGTTATGCATGCGCGCGGCGTCACGCACCTGCGATAAGGTTTTCTCGCCAATACCTCGACTAGGTGTGTTTACCACGCGCTCAAAGGCTGCGTCGTCGTGGGGATGGCTAACCATGCGTAAGTAGCCTAGGGCGTCTTTGATTTCTTGGCGTTCAAAGAAGCGCAAGCCGCCGTAAATGCGATAAGCGAGGCCTTCGTGAAGTAAGGCTTCTTCTAAAACTCGAGACTGGGCATTGTTTCTATATAAAATTGCCGTGTCGCTAAGGGCATTGCCTTGGTTAAGCCAATCTTTAATTTTCGACACGATAAAGCGGGCTTCGTCTAACTCGTTGAACCCCGCGTAAACAGAAATGAGTTCACCTTGTGCGTCTTCAGTCCAAAGTTCCTTACCTAAACGGCCTGTGTTGTTGTCGATAACCGTGTTGGCGGCCTTAAGAATATTGCCCGTAGAGCGATAATTCTGTTCAAGGCGAATGGTGTTTGGCTTATTAAAATCTTTAAGGAAATGCTGAATATTATCTACGTTTGCACCACGCCAGCCGTAAATTGACTGGTCGTCGTCGCCAACAATCATAATATTGTTGTCACCGCCACTACATAGCATACGAAGCCATGCGTATTGAATGTTATTGGTATCTTGGAATTCGTCAACCAGTACCGCGCGGAAGCGGCGCTGATAATGGGCCAATACTTCGGGGTTTTTCGCCCACAGTTCGTGAGCACGCAAAAGCAACTCCGCAAAGTCAACTAAGCCTGAACGGTCACACGCGTCTTGGTATGCAGCATATACCTCTCGCATGGTTTTTTGAATATGATCGCCATGAGTTTCAATGTGCTGAGGACGTAAACCTTCATCTTTGTTACCGTTTATGTACCACTGAATTTGTCTAGGCGCCCAATGTTTTTCGTCTAAATTCATGGCCTTTAGAATTCGGCGAATTAAGCGATACTGATCGTCTGAGTCGATAATTTGGAAGTTCTCAGGCAGGTTGGCTTCAGCGTGGTGCGCGCGCAGCAAACGGTGTGCAAGGCCGTGGAAGGTACCAATCCACATATTGTGCAGGCTGCGGCCCATCAAAGATTCAATACGGCCACGCATTTCTTTTGCTGCCTTATTGGTGAAGGTAACGGCCAATATTGAGAAAGGCGCGATGTTTTCGACTTCCATCAACCACGCTATACGGTGCACTAATACACGGGTTTTTCCGCTCCCTGCGCCCGCAAGTACTAAAGCGTTAGACAATGGGGCTGCTACTGCTTCACGCTGTTTGTCGTTAAGCTCGTCTAGCAGTCGAGATACATCCATAGTGTGGCACCTGTTAGTTGATAGTGTTATACATTCAGCAGCGGGCTATTATGCCATCTGCCTGTTAATTTATACAGTCCAGTTTTGCTGCCGGCTTCCAGCGCGCACATGTCTGCTGTGAATCGAATGCTTATTGAAACAATGCCGGGGTAAGAATGCATGCTTATAAATAAGCTACATTGTTTCAACGTTGGTTATAACGGTTATTAGCTATAACGAATTAATTCGATAAATTGATCGAATTGTGCGCTCGGGCGGTATCTCATTGGTATTGAATCGTCTAAAACTCAGGTAAACTTTCACCCTGAATTCAGCTTTTTTGCATTTTACTGCTAAGCCCTAACACGTTTTTTGTAGCAGGCGTTTAGCTATGCTTACAGTCACAATTTCCAGTACACGAGACTTTCATACATTAACGGGACATGCTCATGACCGCACTATCTACGCCCATCGATTTTTGGTCGACGTTAAAACAAGAAGCCCAAGTTGTTGCAGACAAAGAGCCGTTGCTGTCGAGTTATGTTCATGCCAGTGTACTGGCGCACCACAACTTTGAGTCGTCTTTAAGCTTTATTTTGTCAAATAAAATGGCCGATGACGTTATGCCTGCGCTGGCTATTCGCGAAGTGTTCGACGAAGCTTACCTGCTTGAGCCCGGTATCAGCGAAGCGGCCAGTGCGGATATACTGGCGATCAAAGCGCGCGACGCCGCAGTGAATGATTTTTTAACGCCGCTACTGCACTTTAAAGGCTTTCACGCTGTTCAAGTTCACCGCATGGCCCATTACCTTTGGCTTCACGGCCGACATCAACTGGCCTTGTTTCTACAAAGCCGTAATTCAGCAAGCTTTGGTGTGGATATTCACCCGGCGGCCCGCATAGGTAAAGGGGTGATGTTTGACCATGCTACCGGCATTGTTGTGGGTGAAACGGCGGTAGTTGAAGATAACGTGTCTATTTTGCAAAGCGTTACCTTAGGCGGTACGGGTAATGAGTCTGGCGATCGTCATCCTAAAATTCGCCAAGGTGTGCTGATTGGCGCAGGGGCTAAAATTCTGGGCAATATAGAAATAGGCGAAGGTTCAAAAGTCGGCGCAGGAAGTGTTGTCCTTAACAATGTACCTGCCCATGTAACTGTGGTGGGCGTACCTGCGAAAGTTGTTGGGAGACCTGTTTGTGAAAGCCCTTGTGAATCTATGCGCCAAAACGTGTTAGAGGACAACTCCCACGTTTGATACCCCTCTAATATTGGGGTCAGTGTACTTTAGCGCTGCACCCCTTTTGATTCGGGTAAATGTACTCTGACCCTCACTGTTTTTATTTGCTACAGAAAATGCGTTAACTCGCTAAGATCATCTAATGCCACATGAGGCAGCACGCTAACAGGCTCATTGTGTAAGGTCATTGGTCTGTTACACGCAAACCACGCGGCCTGATACCCGGCGTTAATCGCACCGTAGACATCTTTAATTATGTTATCGCCCACATGCAATATGTGCTTAGGCGCTACATTCAACCGTGCTGCGGCCTCATCAAACATATGCTGTGCGGGCTTCATGGGACGCGACGTGCTGGCATGCAATATGGTATCGAAATAGCTATCAATACCTATTTTTTCAGCGTTAACATTTCCGTTTGTAATGCCAATTATCGGTAAGCTTTTACTGACTGCTTTAAGGGCGTTGTGAACGTCCTTGGCTAGGGTAAAGTCGCTTCTTGCGTCATAGAAACAATTAAAGCAAGCTTCTACTGCTTCCGTTAGCTCGCCTTCTTTTTCCAACTGCGTTGTTATCTTGTCTGGCGCGGTGTTAGAGAGTGCAGCTGTGAGTACTACGCGGCGTAACTGACCCATATCTGACGCTAAGCGTTTGTCTTTAGCAATGGCCGCACGCTTCAGTGACAGCCAGTCGCTAGCTGAGAGTGCTGCGGCATGTTGATGGTGCTTTGCAATGTGTGCTTCTAACGCTTTTTCGGCACGGCGGATAATAGGGTCGTTATTATAAAGGGTGTCATCAAGGTCGAATGTCATGGCCTCGACCTTATTGATAGACCTAAAAAACTGCATGGTTACAACCTTAATCTAGCTTTATTTTTTGTGCGCCCGGGGGTGAGCTTCATCGTAAACATTGGCGAGATGCTGAAAATCTAAATGGGTATAGACTTGTGTCGTCGACAGGTTAGCGTGCCCTAAAAGTTCTTGTACCGCGCGCAAATCACCACTGGACTCTAATACGTGTGTCGCGAAGGAATGGCGCAGTTTGTGAGGACTAACTTTTTGCGACAGCGAGTGCTCTTTAGCCATTTTGTCGAGTCTATTTGCCACTTGCCTGTTAGAAATACGGGTTTTGCGTTTGCTAACAAATACCGCGCTTTCATAAGGCGAAGCGTAAGCAGGTCGCACTTTAAGCCATGCGTTTAACGCTTTTTGTGCGTGACGACCCAACGGTAAAATGCGTTGCTTACTGCCTTTACCCATAACTTTCACCGTGCCGTCTTTAAGGCAGTCGGCTAAATTTAAGCCGGTTAGTTCGCTTAAACGCAATCCGCAGCCATAGAGAAGCTCAAACATAGCCACATCGCGAAGCTGCATTCCTTCATCTTCATCGCTGCTTTGAGGCGAGGCGTTGAGCAACTGCTGCATTTCATCAACACTTAATTGCTTAGGGAGCGGCTTGCCTTGTTTAGGGGCTTGAATACCTTCTACTGGATTGCTGAAAAGCTGTTTATGTTCAATAAGGTATTGGCAGAATGTGCGAAGGGCAGAGAGCCGCAGGGCAATACTTCGAGGGCTATGCCCCGACATTTTAGCGTCGGCCATGACTCGTTTGATATCGCTTGGCGTTAAGCCTGACCATTCGTACAAACCCAATAGTTTTGCAACTTCAGTTAACTGGCGTTTATAGTTTTTAATAGTGTGAAGAGATAAGCCGCGCTCAACCTGAAGGTGAAGCAGAAATTTATCTAGCCATTGTTGGCAGGGTTCGCTAATAAGCGCGTCCGTAGACACGGCACTTAATATCCCATCATTTCAGGCAGTATGATATTAAGCACCTGCTGTAGTTGCTGTAGCAGCAGTGTATCCATATCAGGCGTAAAGTGGCTGGCGTCGCTACTGCTAATGCCTAAAATACCTAAATCGCGGTTATCGCCAAGTAGCATTAGCGCTACAGATTCCGCAGGGCTTTCACCGAAAAGAAGTTGACGTTCATGCTGAGATAGTCGGCCGAAGAAAAAGTTGGTGTTCTTGAAACGCTTTTCGGTGAACAGGCGCCGCTGTAACTCAGGAATAGCATGGGGGCCTTTGAAACTTTTGATTACAGCAGATGAAAGCTGTAAACGCTCTTGCAATACATCTTCTAACGTAAACTGGACTTCTGCAACGCTTTCACAACGTAGAAGCTGTACGTTTAGGTCGGTGTAAACGCGATAGATTTTTTCGTTTTGCTTGGCGATGGTTACCAGCTGATTGAGCTTGAAATTAAGCTGCCTCACTTTTTTTCTCAGCTGTTCACTTTGTATTTCAACCAAAGACACACTGCCTTTGTGTTCGTGGGGAAGCTTAATCTTTTCCAGTAGGTCTGGGTACTGAGCAAAGAACTCGGGGTTTTCTAACAAAAACGCGTGCACATCTGTACTCGACAATGTAGAGGTGTCGTTAAATGGCTCAATAATTTGCGTGGCGTTAGATTGCCCCGATAAGTCGTTCATAGATTTATGTGTCCGTCATATACGTGTTCGGCAGGCCCTGTCATTTTTAATACATTATCTGGGCCGGGCCAGCGTATACGTAAACTGCCCCCGGGTAAGTCTACCCGCACGTCTTTACTTAATTTACCCTGTATTTGACCAATTGCAACTGCTGCGCACGCACCGCTTCCACAAGCAAGGGTTTCACCCGAACCACGCTCAAATACTCTTAGCTTAATATGCGAGTCGTTGATGATTTGCATAAAGCCTACATTCACGCCTTCTGAAAAGCGTTCGTGCTTTTCAACTAGCGGGCCAATTTCAGCGACGTTGGCGGTATCGACATCGTCAACTTCCATTACGCAATGAGGGTTGCCCATTGAAGCTGCGCCAATGAATAAGGTGCTTTCGCCCACGCGTAAGATATAAGTATTTTCTTGCTTGTTGGCTTTAAGGGGAATGTTAGCCGGTTCGAACTCTGGCTTACCCATATTGACGGTAACTTGCCCGTCTTTCTCTAGGTAAAGCACCATTTTGCCTGCTTTGGTACTCACTACAATTTTATTGCGGTTTATCAAGCCCTTTTGCTTAACAAAGCGCGCAAAGCAACGTGCCCCATTACCGCACTGCTCTACTTCAGAGCCATCGGCATTGAAAATACGATAATGAAAGTCTTGTTCAGGATCGTAAGGCGGTTCAACCATCAACAGCTGGTCGAAGCCGATACCGAAATTTCGGTCAGCCAGTTGCTGGATTTTTTCTTTAGAGAAAAATACGTTTTGAGTAACATTATCAATTACCATGAAATCGTTACCCAAACCGTGCATTTTGGAAAATTGAACCTGCATTAAACGCGCATCTATCTTGTTAGTTTGTCTCTAGTTTACGGAAGTTTATGCTCACCTTGCCAGAGATCTTTTTGTTTTTCTCTTTCGCGAACCACAATGGCTTTCTCACCATCTACCATAATCTCCGCTGGGCGGCAGCGGCTATTGTAGTTCGACGCCATAACAAAACCATAGGCACCGGCACTGCGAACTGCAAGTAAATCGGTGGGCTCAATGGCTAATTCACGGTCTTTGCCTATAAAGTCACCGGTCTCGCACACTGGGCCTACCACATCGTAGGTGTGTAGTTTTGCGGTGCTTTCTTCTTTTACCGGGATAATCTTTTGCCACGCTGAGTAAAGCGCTGGACGCAACAGGTCGTTCATTGCCGCATCGACAATAGCAAAGCTTTTCTCTTCGCCTTCTTTGATGAACTCGACCTCGGTGACTAAAATACCAGCGTTGGCGGCAATAGCTCGGCCCGGCTCAAGGATAAGTTTGAGATTCTCTCTGCCGACCATTTTTTCAGCCATGGCTTGTGCATAGGCTTTAGGGTGGGGTGGCTCTTCATCGTTATAAGTCACGCCCAGGCCGCCGCCCACATCTAAATGTTCGATGATGATGTTGCGCTCGGCAAGCTCATCAATAAGCACAAGCAAACGCTCTAACGCATCTACGAAGGGACCTATTTCAGTTAACTGAGAGCCAATGTGGCAATCCATTCCTACTACATTCAAATTTGGAAGCGATGCCGCTAGTTCATAAGTCGCCAGTGCGCGCTCGCGCGCTATTCCAAATTTATTGGCTTTTAAGCCAGTTGAGATGTATGGGTGTGTCTTAGCATCTACATCTGGGTTAATACGCAAAGAAATAGGGGCTTTTACGCCTACTTCACCAGCCACTTCATTAATGCGGTGTAATTCAGGCTCTGATTCTACGTTAAAGCACATAATGCCTTGCTCTAACGCATAGCGAATTTCGTCGTGCTTTTTGCCTACGCCGGAAAAAACCACTTTGCTAGCGTCGCCACCGGCTTCTATAACGCGGGCCAGTTCACCGGCTGAAACAATATCAAAACCTGAACCCAGCTTCGCTAATACACTTAATACGCCAATATTAGAGTTAGCTTTAACGGCATAACAAACCAGGTGAGGGTGCTCACCAATGGCATCGTTAAAAGCGTGCCAATGACGTTCTAACGTGGCTCTTGAATAAATATAAACCGGCGTTCCGTGCTGAGCTGCAATATCAGAAACAGCGACCTCTTCAGCGTGAAGCTGACCTTGGCTGTAGGCGAAATAATCCACTAATTCTGCTCTCCAGAGGTAGGTGCGGGGAATGTGTTGTTTATGTCAGAAGACGAATCAGCGTCTGCGTTTTCAGAGGGCGCTGGTTCAGCAGGGGTGTTTTGCGCAGGCGCTTCAGGAATATAGAGCGCCCCTTTGTAACCACAACCACCTAATGCCGTGAGCGTTAGCAAAAAAACAACTGACTTTTTAAGCACGAAAAATCCCGCGAAGAATACGATAAATACCGCTATCATCGCATTGCGGTGTTAAATTGCAAGAGCCAATAATCGTTCTTGTGTTTTATCGCCGTATTGAACGTTTTTCCAAAGGGCATCGCATAAGCGTTGGGTGTCAGAAAAGTCTCTGCGTTTAAGCCAGTCAATGAGGATGTTCGGGTTATCTGGAAACGTAATTGCTTCGTTTGCTGGTGCTTCCAGCCACTCTTCAACAATGTCAGTATCTAACTGAAAAAGCGTTTGGCACAAGTCCAATTGGTTAAGCGTTAAAACGTTGGATAGCTGCTCAAACTGTCCGTGTAATGGCTTAATTAGAAGCTTTTTGCCCAGTTGCAGCGCTTCACTTGATAGCTCAAAGCCACCGTTTGCAATGACACCACTACAATGTTGCAAGGCCTTCTGAAAATGTTTCTTCGACGTGGGGTGCCAGTGAATGTGACCTGACTCTTTAACGTCTTCGATATTAGGATGGAAGCACTCAAACACTTGGTCGCTCAATGGCTCAAGCATTTGCTGTATATCTTCTATTTCCTCGAACGGTAAGTAGACCAGTACATGTCCGTTGCCCGAGGTTAGCGCTGGTTTTTCTGCCACAAACGGCGGAATGATAGGTTGGTTGAAGTGGTACCAATGAACACCTAATTGAAGCTCCGTAGGGGCGAATACCTTCATCAACAGGGCGTCAAAAATCGTATTGCCGCTTTTGGGAACATCGTAAGAAAACGCTGCTTGGTGACTGATGGATATTGAAGGTAACCCTTTGCGCTTAGCGGCCCATGCGGTGACAGGTTCAAAATCATTAACCAATAAATCGTATCCGCTGGTATCAAAGGCTTTAGCGTCTTTTAGAAGCTGGCTAATATTCGCTTGTTTAACTGTGGCCCATTTGTCAACGCGACCGCCTTTGGTGATAAAGCTCAGCCCGGTGAAGGTTTGATAGTCACCAAATACATCCATGTCGAAATACTTTTCTGGCGCACGGCCAGTAAAAACAAAATCTACGCTGACATCGTCGCGTTCGGCGAGGGCGGCAGCCATAATTCGCGCACGCGCAATGTGTCCATTTCCGGTGCCTTGCACACCATACAATAATTTCATACTACCCCAGAATGTAAATACTCAATGTCGCTATCGTGCAGCCAAGTAAGGTGCCGGCTATGACATCAGATGGATAGTGCACACCTAACAACACTCGTGATAAACCAATCAGCGCCGCCCAACTATATGCAAGCACAGCGAAAGGAGGGTAATAGTGCGCAATAATAGAAGCCATTAGCGTCGCTGCTGCAGTATGACCGGAAGGCAATGAAAACTTATCCGACGGTGTGACATGTGCCGTTAAATTCATTAGAAAATCGCAAGGGCGCGGGCGCTTGAACATTTTCTTAAGCAGCACATAAATGGGTAATTCAAGCGCATAAGCCATCAGCGCTGTATAAAGGAAGAGCTCTCCGTGCTCAGGCTCGAAAGCCCATAGCAGCATACCGATAACAAAATAGAGATAACCATCGCCCGTTTTTGACAGCCAAATAATGCTGCGGCAGTCTCTTTTCTGCGTCAGTCTATAAAGGCGATAAAATAAGTTAGTATCGTACTTGGTCAAGGATTTCATCAACATCGCCTTGTCCCCTATCGGTTAATTACTGCACAGGCTAAAGTTTGTCTGTGACCAGTGGGTGACGAAAAAAAGAAACTTTTTTGACAGCACGCTTCTTCTCACTCTCCATTACAGCGCTTTTTAAAACTACAGATTGGTGTGGTTAAAAGCTAAGCAAAATACGTGCTCATGTGATGGCTTACAGGTCTACTTCATGAACTTTATTGATGAATGGTAAAAATTCGACGAAAGGCGTTAAATCAAACGTTTGCATCACCACATTTAATGCTATGCTAGGTCAAGAGGTGCAATTAGCGCTTTGTTTTCAACTAATTTTAGTCTTCTCAATTTTAGTAAGGCAGAACAATGGAATACAACACATCTGAATTATGCGATTTGTTTGCTGATAGCGTGGACGTGGTAGACCCGATTTTCGCGAGCTTTGGCGGCAGGTATTCCTTCGGTGGCGAAATAACCACGGTTAAGTGTTTTGAAGATAGGGGGCTTATTGATCGCGTGCTTGCTCAGCCTGGTGCTGGAAAAGTATTGCTTATCGATGGTGGTGGCTCAAGTCGTAGGGCTTTGTTTGATGCGTCATCTGCTCAGGTTGCTATCGACAATGATTGGGAAGGCGTAGTTATTTACGGCAGCGTACGTGAGGTGGATAGCCTGGCGGAACTTGATATAGGCGTATTAGCGGTAGCTGCTATTCCTGTGAATGCCGAATGCGAAAGTATTGGCGAAGTTGACCTACCGGTGAATTTTGGTGGCGTAACATTTTTGCCTGAAGACCATCTTTATGCCGATAGCACAGGTGTTATTCTTTCTCCTGAGCCGTTAGATTTAGACTAGGCTTATGCTAACAATGCGTTACTAAAACAGAAATTAAAAAACGGAGGCGAGGCCTCCGTTTTTGTTGTAAGTCTTCGGTTCACGTGAACAAGATGTGCAATGCGCTATTTGTTCCCGCTTTCAAAAACCTTATTTAAATACATGGCAATACGTATACCGGCCATTTGCAGACGCTTTTTAGCGGTAGGTAAGTGGTGATAAAGGTAGTCGTAGCTCATTTTATTTGCGTTATCGGGGTAGATAGTATCGCGAATGGCCGTACTCTCCTCAATCCATATCATAGGGTCGGTAGTGGCCCAACTACGAATGTCTTGGGGAGTAATGGTTTTGGTTAGCCATTGTGTCCATTCTGAGTATGATAAGTCGCGCTGATCTAACATCTGTGAATCCCACACGCGGTGAAGATTAGAGTCTTGCCAGAAAAAGCGTACTTTTACATCATTACCACCGCGATCCGTGCCATTACCTGCGTGTAGGGGCTGGTGCAGGTCGCCAATAATGTGAACAATAAATTGTAATGCTAAACGTTTTTCTTCAACACTGGCTGCATTACTTTGTAAGGTAGCACTGAATTGCTTTAAGGCCGTTATTGCATCGCCTTCTTCTGGCGCGCCCACATCCTGATAGACTTTTCCTTCAGGCACTGTGACATAATGCCAAGGGCTTGCCGTTTTCTGCCAGAACTCACTGGGATCTGAGCGCATTTCATCGGCGTGAGTCGACGCTTCTGCGAGTGAGCCGTAGGGCAATAGCTCCATCAACGCTGCTTGTGAAAGCGGGCTAAGATATTGCTGAGCTATTGCTCCTGTGACGCGGTGCCCTGTTTGGCCCCAGCCAAAGGCGGGTGAAGCAACGCAAAGTGTTAAAAGGGTGCTCAGCGCAACAGCGCACGTCCTGTTTGCAAACGCGAACATGGTTATACCTCTGAATGTTTAGACGATTGGTAGCCCCACCTAGCGACAAGAGATTGTTCTATGCCAAGATGGTCAAGTATACGCGCCACGACAAAGTCCACTAAGTCTTCGATAGTTTTCGGATTGTGATAGAAGCCTGGCGCGGCGGGCATAATAGTAGCACCCATTTGCGAAAGCTTGAGCATATTTTCTAAATGGATAGAAGAGAGGGGCATCTCACGTGGCACCAATATAAGTTGCCCTCGCTCTTTAAGCACTACGTCAGCCGCTCGCTCAATCAAGTTGTCGCTTGCGCCAATACTAATGGCCGATAAGGTGCCGGTTGAGCAGGGGCATACCACCATTTTCGACGGTGCGGCTGAACCTGAAGCCACAGGAGAAAACCATTCCTCTTTACCAAATACTTTGATTTGATCGGGCTTAGCATCGCAGTGTTTGCTAAAAAAAGCGGCAGCATCTTCAGGACGCGCTGGAATTTTTACGTCCTCTTCGGTAGCAAAAACAACCTTCGCGGCTGAAGAGATAAGAATATATACTTGATAGTCAGCATTAACCAGTGACTTCAATAGCGTAAGTGCGTACGGCGCGCCAGACGCGCCCGTAATAGCAAGCGTAACTTGCTTATCGTGTTTCATTACATTGCCTCTGTAGGCACTACGTCTGAGTATTAGCTTTTTTAGCTGTAGCTAATTTTAAGACTCGTGCTTTCTATAATTTAAATTTCGACGCTAAGGCATCTAAAATTCGGCCGTGGATCCCTTCGAAACCGCCGTTACTCATCACAAGTATGTGATCGCCTGGTTGTGCTACGTTGCAAACGCCCTGAACGATCTTCTCTACATCCTTGAAGCACTGAGTTGGCGCGTTACTGTGAGCAGCCGAGTCAACTAGCGACCAGTCCATTCCCTCTGGTTCGTAAAGGTAAACCTCATCTGCTTTTTGCCACGAATTTGCTAATGTATCTTTGTGAATGCCCATTTTCATGGTGTTTGAGCGAGGCTCTAGCACCGCCAAAATTCGCGCATTACCCACTTTTTTGCGAAGACCATCTAACGTGGTGGCTATCGCTGTAGGGTGGTGAGCAAAGTCATCATAAAGCGTAATACCATTTACCTCGCCTTTTACTTCCATTCTGCGTTTAACATTTTTAAACAGAGATAGCGCGTCAATGGCATCCGTTAGGGTGACACCTGCGTGGTGCGCTGCGGCAATCGCCATCAGCCCGTTGTCTACGTTGTGTTGACCAACGAGTGACCAGTTAACGGTACCCACTATAACGCCGTTATGTAGAACGTTGAATTCACTGCCGTCTTTATTCAGCAGTTCTGCGTTCCACTCTTTACCCAAAGATTGGCGCGAGGACCAGCAGCCTCGTTTAAGCATATCTTCAATAGAAGGCGTGTTATTAGGGGTAAGTATTAGGCCGTTTTCAGGAACCATTCTCACTAAATGATGGAACTGGGTTTGAATGGCCGCAAGGTCAGCAAAGATATCGGCATGGTCGAATTCAAGGTTATTGATCACCAAAGTCTTAGGGCGATAGTGCACAAACTTAGAGCGCTTGTCGAAAAACGCACTGTCGTATTCATCGGCCTCGATAACGAAAAAGGGGCTGTCACCCACGCGTGCCGATACACCAAAATTCTCCGGAACGCCGCCAATCAAATAGCCTGGGTTAAGGCCCGCGTGTTCTAAAATCCACGCAACCATGCTGCTTGTTGTGGTTTTCCCGTGAGTACCTGATAGACCAATCACCCAACGATCTTTAAGCAGGTTATCCAGCAGCCATTGGGGGCCGCTAGTGTAGGGCAGGTTTCTATTAAGTACGTATTCCACCGCCGGGTTGCCACGGGACATGGCGTTACCAATTACTACCATATCTGGGGCGGGATCAAACTGGCTTTCACAGTAGCCTTCGGTAAGTTCGATACCCAAGGCTTCTAACTGTGTGCTCATGGGTGGATAAACGTTTTTATCTGACCCTGTAACTTTGTGGCCTAGTGACTTAGCAATGGCGGCGATGCCACCCATAAAACTTCCACAAATGCCTAAAATGTGTACATGCATAGCGCATTCTCTATGAATTATCATGTTGTTGGCGATACTGTATCAGAACCTCATGGCGTATAGATAATTCAATTTTCTTCACCGAGTTAATGCGTTAACCCTTTATACAACACAGCGCTTAAAAAATTTCACAACATTCAAACTGGTATGGTGTGTGTATGACATTTTACTGGTGTGTTCCACTTAACCAAGAACACGGTTACAATCTAACCACAGGTGACTACCACCTGTGTGCTTTCAGTTAAAAGCCAGTAAGGAAAGCTGAGCAACTGTAAGTACAACACCCTACACACGAAAAAAAGGCTTACACTTAATGAAACGTTTAAATTCCCAATTGCAACAAGACGGTGCACCGCTTGAGTTAATTTTACTCATTCGTACACTGCTAGCGGGCTGTAAAGAAATTTCTTTCCGCGTGAGTCAAGGCGCACTTGCTGGC
>Ga0209992_10000072_pt1 | contig 147633 bp, 127 predicted proteins | sample 2SBtaG_2_FD_182564 | JGI IMG/M metagenome (GOLD analysis project Ga0209992, IMG submission 182564) | Deep subsurface microbial communities from Kolumbo volcano to uncover new lineages of life (NeLLi) - 2SBTROV12_ACTIVE470 metaG (SPAdes)... | ecosystem: Environmental > Aquatic > Marine >... | reverse complement strand
TGCCCTTGCCCCGGTGGTACTGGTACTGCTGGTGCTTGCCCTTGCCCTTGCCCTTGCCCTTGCCCCGGGGCTGCTCCTGCTGGTGCTGGTGCTGGTGCTCCTGCTGGTGCTCCTGCTGGTGCTGGTGCTGGTGCTGGTGCTGGTGCTGGTGCTGGTGCTGGTGCTGGTGCTCCTGCTGGTGCTGGTGCTGGTGCTGGTGCTGGTGCTGGTGCTGGTGCTGGTGCTGGTGCTCCTGCTGGTGCTGGTGCTGGTGCTTGACTAAACATGCGTTCTTTGTTTAGTGCAATCAACTCTTCGCGTTTCTTCCGCGCATTTATTTCTTCTATTTTTTCTGCTTCTATGTATCGTCGTTCTGATTGTATCGTTGCTTCGATTCGTTCCGCTGTATTTTGTGTATGTATTACATTTTCGAATTTACTGGCAAAATGAGAAAGTGATCTGCCATCCTTGGGTATATTATCGTATTGTGAAAATGTACGATTTATTAATGTAGTATGTTCGGGATCTGCGGTAACGCTAAGGTAATTGCGAGTGTTTGTTATATAATCATTTAACTCCTTCACAGGAAGATCTTTGGAAACAGGTAAATGCAGTTGCTTATTTATGGTATTTTCAATATGATCTATTTCACGTTGTATTGTATTGTGATATATTCTGTCCCTCATGTTGCTGTTATAAATTTTTTTATCAAACCTGTTAAGCCCTTTGCGATATGCATCGGCAATACGTCTTAAATTATTTTTATATTCTCTAGCATATTTTTTAGTAATACCTTTAACCTTTTCTACTTTTTTTAAATAATCGATATGCGATTGTAGAGTATCTGTTGACATTTTATATTAATATACTTTTCTTTTATAAAAAAAGACCCTATTATCAACATTATAATAATTATCATATCCAGCGACCAATAGAGTATTAAAAAAAAGACGATGCATATTGATTGACAAGTATGATTGATACGTTTTAAATTGTTTTCTTGCTCTTTAGCGTATTTCTCTGCTTTCATATATAGGTAGCGTATCGGTTCTAATTTTGTTTATATTTTTTGTGTATATTTTCGAGTTCCCGGGAACGTGTAAGTCCTAAAGCATGCTCTTCCCTGTCATAATTTCGAATATGGCGAGATCTTTTTGCAAAATCGAGGCGGTGTGGTTTATACGTAACAGTAGTGTTTGGTGTGGGGGCTATGTCAAATGTTCTATAGCTGTCGACCGTATCCCCGATCTGTCGGAGGTTTGTTTTTTTATACATTTGTTATATATAGTAATATAATAAATGAATCAAAAAGAATTCTATGCTCTAAAGGATACCCATAAGCATATTAAAGATGATAATATCCTTCCACTGTTTATGGTTGAAGATGAACTCAAAAAGGAAAATAGATTACAATACCATTCATATCAATTATTTGTACAGAATTTTATAAATCCAACAACGCAACACACCCGTTTATTGATGAAACATAGCACTGGTAGTGGTAAAACTATAGGAGCTATAGGAATAGCTATGCGTTTCATTCAACAATATAGGGAAAATGATATTGGGAGTGTGTATATAGTTGCATTTGAAGGGGCTAAGAAATCGTTTTACAATGATCTTTTAAAATACCCACAATTCGGATTTGTTACACATAGAGAATTGCGTCAATGGGCTGGTCTTAAAAAACAAGCACGGTCCGGTCAGGCGTCGGATGTCGCAGCTGCAAAAGATTATGGCAACAACATTAAAAGACGAATAACCAATAGAACGAATAATGGTTTTTTTAAATTTGTTGGGTATAAAGCATTATTTAATCAAATATTTACCCAGGATGTATCTAATCTGTCGGAAGATGAGATACTTAGGCAACTAGCCGACGGCACCATTCAAACAACTGATCTTAAAGTATATAAAAATTCTCTTATTATTTGCGATGAAATTCATAACGTGTATAACTCGCTACAAAAAAATAACTGGGGTGTTGCTCTTCAGGTTATATTAAATAGCGACCCGTCAATTAGAGGTGTATTTATGAGTGCAACCCCTATCAATAACAACCCCACAGAAATAGTCGATCTTTTAAATTTATTACTTCCAGAACGTGTTCGTAAATCAGACTTATTTACCAGCGACGGTGTTCTGAAATCAACAAAGAAGCTTCGAGATTTATCCCGCGGTGTTGTATCTTATCTGGTTGATAAAAATCCTATTTATTATCCATCCCGTGCTTTTAAGGGAGACGCTGTCCCTGGAATAGAATATCTCAAATTTATTAATTGCCCGATGAATAGCCGACAGCAAGAAGCATATGACCAGGTATATAATCAAGATACAAATACAATTTCACATTCTAATATCCACGTCGTCGATTATATTTTGCCATCACCGGCTGGAAATGTCTATAAGTCGGATGATCTAAAACACATTGCTCTTGCTAGTACTGAATGGAAAACAACGAATGGAGTATATTTAACAAACAAGGTACCAACCGGTAGCATATTACAATTACCTCAATTAAAAGATGTATCAAGTAAATATTTTTCAATGATGACAACTATTATCGATATCGTAAAAAACAGGCAGGGTAAAATTATGATCTACCATAATTTTGTGATGGCCTCAGGTGTTTTATTCATAAAGGAAATATTACTAAAAAACGGTATTATAGAAAAAAATACAGCCCCTGGTCCAAATACTATATGTACCCGCTGCGGTGAAATATGTGATAATCATACTGGTGCCGATCATGTATTCAACGCTGCCCGATGTTTTCTTGTACATGGTGATGTTGATAAAGTAACTTTAAACTCTAATATAGAGACTTTCAATCAATCATCGAACTGTATGGGAGATGAACTTTTAATATTAATAGGGTCTCCAAAAATAAAGGAATCATATGATCTCAAAGCTATTAGACATGTTATGGTAATGAGTCGACCCGATAATATATCCACACTTATTCAAATTATAGGGCGGTCTGTACGAAAACATAGTCATAGTGTGTTAGATTTAGAATTAAGAAATGTAAGTATATATTTATTTATAGCATCCCAACACGAAATCAATAAATACAGAGAAAAAGTAAAGGAATACAAAACAATACAAACAATAGAAAAGATATTACATGAAAACGCCATAGACGCTGATATCAACCACGATATTATTAAAACGGGGTTTGATGATAATTTAGGCGATTTGGAATTCGAAATATCCCCAAAACAGCGGTCATTAAATTTGTCTACATTTAACGCATACTATTTACAAGAGGAAATAGATATAATAACATATATAATCAAGCGGGCATTCGTGGAAACATCCAGGGTATGGAAATGGAACGATCTATTAACCTTTATCAAAAATCCAAATTTTGATGTAGAATATAATACTTCTTTGATCAATACCCAGAATGCTATCGTTGCGTTTAGTCGTCTTTTATGGGATAGCGATACACAGACGATAGGAACAAGCAAAAACAATACTATGAGTATATTGGATAGCATATTTGATCCAATGTATAAATATTTTATACTACCCAACCAAACACATGCTATGATAAAACAAGTCGGATGTTTTTATATATTATCACCAATAATTAGAAACAGTGTTATCCTGCATACGGATAGTCCCTATAGAAACCATATACCATTTAGTCCCACATATATAGATGTTATGAAATACACAAATAATATGAGTCGCGGTCCCCAATATTTATTAAAATCAGATACCTTTGCCAATAAATACAAAAATGTACCAATAGAAATGTTGCATGATGCTATTTGCGAATACGGGGTGACATTTCAAACACATTTTATAGAAGATTGCATAGATTATATATTCAATAGTTGGACAGACTGGTCTACCGATAAACATAAAAACCATGACTTTTATTTTAAGATATTGTATTATTATGATGTCAATGGTTTTATTATTTTTGCAAATATCGCTAGATCACATATATATAATTTATACTTAGATTATCTCATAGATGGAGAATTGGATGACGATAGAGAGAGTCGGCATATATTAAATAATATAAACCGTAGAATTCAACGATCTGTATGTGAGTGGTCTCCACAGCAAACAAAACAATTATTTACGAACACACTCGATAATTCGCTTGATCGTTTTTCAAAGGTACAGCTTGTTTCAAATGTCATTAATAAGGTAAAGTCTAGTATTTTACCTATAGGTCATTTTTTGAGTGATGTGCCTAGATTTTACCACCCCAATAAAGGTTGGTTTTCATCACCGGATTACACCACGGCCAAAGAAACGTGGGTAGAGAACCCGATAATAATAGGTTATACAGAAAAAAGCAAAACAGGTGTGCATATTCATTTCAAACTACGGAAACCTATCCAGAAAATAGTAATGCATAAAGATGCTCGTTTAATCGAAAAAGGTTCTAGATGTGTGGTTAGATTAAAATCTGATCTGGTAAAAGTATGTAAACAATTAAAAATAACAATTGATCCAAACACTTCTGTGTCAGTGATTTGTAATAAAATAAGAATTAAACTACTACAGCTGGAAATGACTGAGCGGTCGAACGGAACAAATATTAAATATTTTTATTTACATTTTGAAAAAAATAATCAGATCTAATATAACAATGCCACTTGAATCTGATTTTAAAGAATTGCAGGAATCGCATCGCCGCTTCCTTGTAGCATATACGATACTGACCGAAAAACAAACAAAAAATAAATCCGTTGAGGCTCGTAAGCATCTTAAAGATATTATGCGTATAAGTAAAGATCTAAGACAATCTATACAGGAATATGTAAAAGGTATCTAACTATTTTACAACTATTTTATTCTACACTCACGACATCTATTATTTTTTTCTCACCCCCATACGTTCTTAATTTTTTTGGAACAATTACCTAATACTAAAATAGCAATATCTGAATAATCATATATTTTTACAATCGGGTCTTTCCTTGATTTTAGCATTTAAATTATAATTACATAATATTTAAACAATATTTAAATGATTACACGTACAGGTGTGATTTTGGGTAAGGTGTCCATTAAGGATAAAAAGAAATTTACAATTACTCACTTAGGGTATGGCAAACGCGTTACCTCTATAAGTAGGGCAAAGACATCAGGCAAGTATACACGCCTACCCCGATTCGCCCACACTGTTCTTAAGAGCATAACAGGGCTTGTAAATAATCTACAGGAAGGGTTGGATTGTAAGTTTTCATCTACTCTAACACTTAAACCTGATCAAGAGATAATATTAGAATACCTCAAACAAAATGTATATTCTAAAGAAAACCGCTTGCGTGGGACTGCAAGTACTATTTTACAGATGAACCCTGGGTGCGGTAAGACATATGTAGCGATGGCTGTGATTCATTATATTCAGAAAAAGACATTAATTATAGTACCCAATATTTATATACTTAGACAATGGACAGATGCGTTGGAATCTATATTTTCTTCTTGTATAGGTTGCTATTATGGGATAAAAAAGATAGATGGTGATATTGTTGTTGCTGTTATTAATTCGGCAATGTCTTATCCTGATTACGATAATTGTGGTTTAATTATATATGACGAAGTTCATCTATACTGTTCATCAAAATCAGCAAATATATTTACAAAAGCACAAGCACAATGCTGTCTAGGTTTATCAGCTACACCAACAGGTAGGATTGATGGCTTTGACCGCATATTACAATGGGAGTTGGGTAATATAATATATGCTCAAAAAATACCAAAAATGTCTTCTTCTAATGTTGTGTATAGCACAAAGGTTTTACGTGTTTCATATAACGGTGCTGATGAATATACACAACATTTAGTATCGTCCGCTGGTGTCGCAAGCGTACCATTGATGCTTAATCAGATACAAAACGACCCACAACGCAACAATCTTATTATCCAACACGCCACCAGATTATATAATAACGGAAAAAATGTATTTGTCTTTTCTGATAGGCGGGCCCACCTAATAGAGTTGGGCACACTTCTCAATAAATCCGGTTATGGATTTGATGCACCAGAGCTTGATATACGGAGGCTGATGGGCGGTGCTTCTGACGATGACATAAAAAAAGCAACCACACATGGGCGTATTATTTTAACAACATATCAATATACGGCCGTAGGTGTTTCTATTACCAAGATGAATGCAATTATACTAGCGACGCCTCGACGTTCAAATATGCGACAGATATTAGGAAGAATATATAGACTTACCAGCGATGCCAGCATACAAAGGGAGATAGTTGATATAGTTGATAATAAAACATGCTTAAAGAATCAATATTACGACAGGAAAAAGGAATATCATCATCTACATGCAGATATTGAGTATGTAATTAATTAATTTTATGTTAAAAAAATAAGATATAGTATATTCTATCGATTTTATAAGATGCCATCACATACCGTAGGAAGACCATCATCAAAAAGGAGAACTCCAGTTAATTCCAAAGTTTCTAATAAAAAATCCAAAGCTCCTATTAAAAAAGCCAAAAGCAAAGCTTCTATTAAAAACTTCAAAAGCAAAGCTCCTAGTAGAAGCAAAACCCCTAGTAGAAGCAAAACCCCTAGTAGAAGCAAAACCCCTAGTAGAGGCAAAAACTCCCGTTGAGGTAAGAAAAGCAAGAAGAGTTAACTAATTCTCCATTTATTTGAACAATGCTCCATTTCACATGTTACCATAATAGAAGACGCTTCATCTAAACATCGCGATTGATATTCTATCTCAGTAGTTTTTCTACCACCACATTTTGAACATTCGTGTTGCGAACTATATTTTTTTACAACGTGCTGTTTTTGCCTTTCCTTTATTTCGTTATGTAATGCTATTGTTTTTTCAGGACATAGTTTATGTGATGTCATATCAGCAACACAGTCAATATCGATTTCACTCGATATTAATTTGCCTATAAGGTAGGGATGCATATTAGACTGAACTTTATATGCTAATGCATTATAGAATGCCCTAAACATATAATTATCCCAATTTTGTTGTATACCCATATCTACGGCTTTCTTACATGCAAACGTATAACAACTCGCTTCTATTTTTCCAACGTACTCATTTTGAACAGTTTCTTTCAATTCATTGAAAATATCATTTTTTCGCGCACAGCACATAATAGTAATGAACCTGGAGCGTCTATGATTATTGTATTTATCATCCTTGTAATAATGTATTGGTATAACAGATCGATTCGTGTAGAAATTACTCATTTTTTTCTATTAATATAGTTCAATTTTAAAAAAAAATTACTCAACTACTCATTTGCCCGTTCATTCATATCCATCAACTCAATTGCTTTGATGATCAATCCGCCACCCAATTGAACAAGATCCTCAATAAAAGTACCCAGGTAAGGAGAACCTAGCATATTATCTGGGTCCTCTAACTTTCTGATCATTTGATTGACGTACTTGATGTTAAAACATCTATAAGGACTTGGGTTCATACAAACAACCGGGTCGTGATAAAATCCACAGTTTTTAAATCTACAACCATTCTCTGCATTGGTGCATCTTTTTGCATATTTTGCGTCGCTGTTGGGTGTAAATCTAATGGGTCCGGTATTTAATCTGCGTTCATGAATCATAATCATTGTGGTTTTGGCTTTCTCATTGTAACCGATTTTAAAACCAACCCTATAATCAAACACCGGCATCTGTAGTGTGCAGTTCTGTGTTTTCATATCAACATACTTGGTCACATCGTACGTATCATACGTATCACGGGTGTCACGTGCGTCACGCTCTACCAAAGGCGGTTCGATAGCCATGGCTTGTTTAACAACACCGGCAGCGGTTTGTGGAGGGGTATCCTTAACAACAGGCGCGGTCTTCTTTTCATAGATGTGACACTTCTCAAGTAATTTAAGAAGTGCATCTCCAGCAGCCTTATGTGCCTTTTTAATATTGTCGCGACTAGAATTAAGCTCATCCATAGCTGCACTGATGCTACCAAACACGGCATCGATCTTCTCAATATTTTCAGTCAATTCGACAACGTTTCTATGATCATTATCACCGATATTACCCACCATAGTATTAATATGATTACTCAACACAGAAAGTGAGTCAATAATATTGTTTTTCATATCACCCATACCCACAACGGTAGGCACAGCGGTAGGCATAGAATCAGACGCAATGATAGATGACATGATTAAAATGAATATAAATCGAAAAGATTATATCTACCGATTAATATTCAATTTTTGATCTGATACTGGTACTTATTATTGAATATATTAAATATTCGTTTAACTACGGGATACAGTCTGTTATTTACATCTACGAATTTTAGCTCGTCTATTTTAACCCATTTTACATTTTCGATTTCAGATGAAAAGGTTTTGGCATTGAATTTAGACTGTAGTGGTGTTTTTTCCAACATGTATGCTACGTAATACATGTGATAGTATCTAATACCAGCTGATATATATGATTCAATGATAGGTTTAATGGTTGGAACAAAAACATATGAACATAAATCAATATCTGTTTCTTCTTTAAATTCTCTAACTGCACAGTTTATTTTTGATTCATTGTTATTCAATCTTCCTTTAGGAAGTTCCCATATAAGATGTGTATTTAGGGTGTTATGGATAATTGATAATATTCTTTTATGTTTTAGCGATAAGAACTTGGATTTGGCTCTTATATACATATGATATCGTATATTATTAAAATGTGGTGATATTGTATCATTACGCTTATGCATAATAGTTAATGTTTCTATAATAGCACTAGCACTGGACATGTCAAATTTAAAATCTGATGGTGGTTGTGTTGGAATAACTAGCCATATTTTATACCATAAAAAATCAAAGTTAAAACTAAGTATATCTATTTTTTCCGATGATGTCATTGTGTTAAATAAAGCTCGCAACTGCTTATCATTGCGACTCTCATACTTACCTAACACAAATTCAGAAAAACTATAGGTGTATCTTTTTTTGACTAATAATATTTCAAATACACCATTATTATGTCTGCAACACGCAATACCCGCGGATTGTTTATTTTGCATTTTTTATAATCATTTAATGCTTTAAGATATAAATGTCTGTTTTAAGTGTAGCGAATACCAATAGCGAATGCGCATTAGGAAACGATGGTATTGTATGTTCGACGAAAAATATGATAGATGTCATGCGCTCTATACTGGGCTCTGACGCTGACGCTGACGCCGACGCTGACGCTGACGCCGACGCTGACGCCGACGCTGACGCTGACGCTGACGCTGACGCTGACGCTGACGCCGACGCTGACGCCGACGCCGACGCCGACGCCGACGCTGACGCTGACGCTGACATCGTTGTGCGTGTAAAAAAAAAATTAGGATGCTCTACTGAGAAATGTGTAGTAATGTCTGATGAATTTAAGGAAAAGGCTGATACATTAATAGTGAAAACAAGTATATTATACTTTAAACCGCAAGGTCCTGCTTTCAATACAAACCTTCTAAGTAATGAGGATATAGACCAAGTTTTACATAGATTAACGATAAAATATACTGATTTTTACCATATGAATTTTCAAATGATTGATTTTGCTGGAAAAAAAAATAATAGAGGCGACTGGCTGGTTCATAAAGGTATGCGTATAACCCCCACAGAGTTAGGGACTTTTGATATTAAAAGAGATATTATTGATAAAGGGTATAAAACTATGGGTGTTGTTATAAATACTGATGTTAGGACAGGTAATGGTATTCATTGGTTTTCTCTTTTCGTTGATTGTAGAAAAAATCCATGCACTTTAGAATATTTCAATTCCTCTGGTAGACGCCCTTTGGTAGAAATACAGAGATGGTTACATAAAACAAATAAAGAATATAAAAAATCTAAAATAGATATTGTTGATGGTATTTCACATCAACGAAGTGAAACGGAGTGTGGTTTATATAGTATCTATTATATATGGAATAGATTGGAAGATATATCAGCACGCACCTTCCACAATAAAAGAATAAGCGATGAAAGTATGTACGCATTTAGGAAAAAATGTTTTTCTAAAGATTGAATTAGTATTTATATAAAATATGCAAGAAGTATTAAATGAGTTTTTAGCTGAATATAAGGATCTACCAGCTCAGCGATCAGAGCAATGGTTATTAGATCGTAAATATACTATTGGTGGAAGTGAGATAAGCACAGTTGCTAATAAAAATCCATTTAGTTCAATCCGAGACCTCGTTGAACTACATATTGGCTTAAAAAAGTTTAATGGTAATATTAATACCCATTGGGGAACAGTGTTAGAGGACTTTGCTATTTATATTTTTGAAAAAAAATGGGATTGTACTATCTATGAAACTGGCTCATTGCATGGACCTATTGCTTTTCAAAAATATTCACCAGATGGTTTGACATATATTAAAAGCCTTGATATGATAATCTTACTAGAAATCAAAAACGCTACCCGACGAATCGCAAATGGTAAAATACCTTCAATGTATAAACCTCAAATACTTACAGGATTAAATACCATCAAAATAGCAAATATGGGTATGTTCGTGGATGCAACATTTAGGTTATGCTCTTTTGCCAACTTTACATTCACAGCAAAATATGATACTGAGATTCATCCAAACAAATATATCGGTATTCCTATTGCATTATGTATGTGTTGTATATATGCAACTGAGCCACTTACCACCGAACCGCCAGCAGAGCCACTTACCACCGAACCGCCAGCTGAGCCACTACCAGCAGAGTATGTAGAGTCAGTGTTAAAAGCAGTTGTTGATGGTAAATTGCATGTGTTTAATCCTGGATTTATTGTTGAGGGACAAAAAAATGACTTAATGAACCGCTTCGTGAACCGTTTCGCAGACGCGAAATATAAATTGGTGGTAGCGTTACCCCTTAAATTATTTAAATTCGAAACCATTCCTGTTGTTCGGGAAAAAGGGTATATTCAAAAATATGAAAACGTAATAGCCGAAACAATTGGTAATATTAGACAGTTAAGTGAATTACCTATTGATGAGCAAACAACAATGCTGGATGTGATGTATCCCCGCTCGGAATCGAGTTAGGCAATAATTACTCTATAATATACATCCATCGATGTTACATTATTTCTTATGATTTTTACGACCTGACCAACGGACCCACCAACCCATATTACTTGCGGGTCTGCTTTTTTTATTTTTGGTAACTGGTTCAGAGAAATATGGTTATCTAATAATATTTGCTTTGTTTCTTCATCCGTACATAGTTTGTGTACGGGAACCATAGAACATTGTCTAGGATCCACTTTAAATGGTGTAAATGTATATGTGAATACGTCTATTTTTTTTTTCGTATATTTATGTATAGCTTTTTTTACAGACGGTTTAATATCATTCCTACCAACAATAATAACCCGCGCTTCTTTTTCTTCCACCATATTTAATAGACGCACACATTCTGCTGACCGTGAGGTATATTTTTCATCAACCGCAAGGAAAATATACAAAGGCAGTTTATCTTTCAATGCCTTGATCTTTATATGAGAGTAAAACTGTACGGTATTAACAAAATCAGATCTCGTCTTTATTGCTTCTACTGGTGTAAATCCAATGACTTTAAGATATGTATATAAATTACTATACACTGAATATTCTATAGTATGATCCATTTTATATACTATATAAATTTTCAATTTATGTATATAAAATGGAAGAGTGTACAAATACTCGATGGCATATTCAAAATAGATATATACAATTAGAATACGAACTTTCTAACCCAACCATCAAAGGTTTATTAAAAGTAATAGGACTAACCATACCTATAGAATTCAATAATATAATAGCACATTATGATGATGGTACTGTTAAATATTCTAAAAATCCTGATAATAAAACATTAGAAGAGCGTGCTTTAGAGGTATTAGATGAAAGATTAAATTTAACATTGGTGGAGAATACTCGTCGCTTATGTATTGAATATGGTATAGTTAAGCTATGTGATAGAAATGTGGGAAATATGATATATTATTTAACAAAACTATACCCCATAGAAAGTATAGGGGTGACTCGTGGGCTAATGGCAATTATTGATGATGAATGGAGTGAGTGGGATATGCCTGCACATATAGACGATGATAGCAAAATAAATACTATTTTAGAATATTTTAAAGCAGTGATAATGCCTATCCAAGACCATAATAATATCGCAAATGCGTATTCGAGTTTGATAAGAATTAAAAAAATACAAAGATTTAACTGTACACGCAAAGATGTTGAAGAAAAGATAAAACAAAAAAAATTACAATATGGTGGCGATATTGCAAACAGAGTATCTGTTTTATTGGATATTGATGATCTATGTACAGGCATAGTATGTGATAAAGAGTATATAATCACTAATTCAGGTAAACTTATTTTGAATGATATGAAAAATATTATAGACGCACAATACTAGTATTTACCACTAAACTAATTACATGCTCATCAACATCCACTCTAAATATAATATTCTTATGAGTATCTGATGATATTTGAATATTTTTTGCAAGTAATGATGTGCTTATTGGTTTTATATAATCGATATTGATCGTGGATGAGAATATATCATCTTTTTTTATTAAAGACTCCAATGAAATATTCTCTGGAACTCGTACAATATGTTTTGATTTTATCGTCTTATCTTTACTCGAATAACTAAAAACTAGTGGGTTGTGTCCGACCTTATCTATGGTGATTGTTTCAGAAAAGATGTCAATATCAGATATCAGCTTCTTAAAATATCTACTGGGCATTGTAAATTTAATAGGGTATAAAGAGTCGTCAAAAGATACGTCTGGAATGATTATAGATGTATGTACCAACTCGATATCCTTGATTTCATCTATCTGTATTTCATTTTTTAAGATGATAGTTAGATTACTCCTATAGCTAATTTTTTTCAGCACAAAAGATAATGACACGCAATTTTTATCTATGGTTTGTATTATCTTGCCTATGTTCTTTGCATTAAGGAAACATTTCACTGGCGATTTACAATAATAATGATTGAGTTTGTTACAGGATATAACTACCTTAACTGTTGATTTTCTTAAATGATCGATTGTCAGTATCGTGATTGTTTTTTCATCGAATGACATGCATAGTTCCCTGGCTGCTATTGTTTTGAAAAAGGTAAACATTTTTTTAAATACTAATGGATTGCCATAAATCATCTCCATATAATTCTGTTCATGTAAAGCATTACCTATACCATTTTGTTTAAGAGATGGCCGTAATGGAATTTTACGTGGTCGCCCGGGTCGTTTTTTTGTCTCCATATTTAAAAATAAATCGAGCTGTTTTTAAAAGACTATGCTTAACATATAATGATTCATATAATGTTTGCTGTGTATGAAATACTTTCTGCGAGGCTTGTAATACAATACGCATAAGAAATAATCTAAGAAATGTAACTAATGTTTCTGGTGTTTTTTGTACAAAAATACGCTTAGTTAGGTCAGATTGTGATAGTAGTATCCTAACAGATTTTACAAATTCTAATATCAAATAATTTGTGGTACTTAAAAAAGTTACATTCATTTCATCGCACCCAGTTTTTTTATCAAACTCTAAATATGATTGTATTATAGTGTTGCCAACTATTTCAACTATATCATTTCCAACAAACATATTGAATATATCATAAACAGATGTTGGAACTGTTTTGAGTTTGATATCTATATATTTTCGTAGATTGTTGGTTATGTTGGTTCCGAGGTTTGGGTTGAATGTTGGTGTAGTATCATATTTAACATCAATAGCAGGTACTAGATGTTTGCTGAAGCAATCATTTTTTATTTTTTGGTAAGTATGAATCAACGGGGATGCTCCCCTTTCTACACGATCGACGAACGCCTTATTTGTAGAACGCTTAACTATGTCATAATGAACGCCATTGATAGTTCTTACAATGACCCAATTATCTGATGATGTATCACCTAATCTGGTTGTTTTTACAAGAGGCTTACTGTCCTCTGATATATGTCTTACAACGTCATATTTTTGTATAACATCTTTAGTTACACCGGCATTATCAGATATTTTTACAATCAATCTCCTATTTACAAGATGATCGAACCTAAATTCAATAGGCGTATTTGCAACATTATGCATAAGCAAAACACCAATATTGTATCGCTTACATATCCTATTTATACCATTTCTATCACCCCCACCCACTACACCGCCACCTAATACACTGTCTCCCATTACACGATATTTCATCATAGCACTTATATATTGTAGCATCTCACTATATGTCAAATGTTGTCTTATTGGTATTAAACCAAAACGTTGTAGCCCCATTGTCTGTGGTATTTGTTCTAAGTTAAATGATTTTAGTTTTGCATCTTCTAATGCATCAAGAGCGTTAATGAATATTTCAGAATCTGATTTGTTATCGTCAAATATTTTTTGCAAAAAATGAGCATATATACGTGCAGTGTTTGGAAAAAGATTATAGTTATCTTGAACAACAGCTAACGGTTTTTGATGTATTATACTTAATACGATATGATATAGTTCTGGTGTTGCTGTTCTTCTGTGCTGTGCTAAAATAATAGAAAATTCAGTTTCGACCTTTATCATAAATGAATTCGATTTATTAATAGGAGCGTTGTAGATGTCGTTGCGAATGATTCCTATAATATTTTCTATGTTATCATCAACGGTATTAATGGAATGAATAACACTAAATATTTCATCGGTTTTTTTGAATTTGAAGTCCTCAAGACCGTGTAGGTGGTAAATAGAATCTGATATTAACCCATTAATTTTAGATATATATTCATAAGTGTCTGTGAATAAGGTGTGTATTTTTTCAGTATGTTCTTTCAATAGTAGAACAACTTTGTTACATACTACAATACCATCTCTAATAATATCCATTTTAAACAGTATACTATTATACATTTAAAAAGATGGATTCTGAATTTCAACCAATCGTGCCAAATATAACGGATAACAGTATGAAGGAAGCTGTTAATGTACAGGAGCCATATTATGACGATGTTTCACCCTACCGAACATTTATTATATGTACTATCGCAGTAGTTGTTATAGTTTTAATCGTACTTATCATCTATGTAGCCATTGTAAAACCATCACAACCATCACAACCATCACAACCATCACAACCATCACAACCATCACAACCATCACAACCATCACAACCCAGCGCGTCAGCGTTGTCTGATCAAGATGATGAACTATTACATAAATACGCGACAAGGAAAAAAATAAAAGATGAGGCCACCAATAACGTGGTAGTGGAAGATATCGAGATAGGAGACAACATGGACAGTGGTGACGTAATAGGAGACAACATGGATGGCGACAACATGGACGGCGACAACATGGACGGCGATGGCGACGATATAATAGAAAACAACATGATGGGCGGCGACAACATGGACGGCGGCGACGATATAATGGAATATGATATGTGTAATGCTACGTATGCTAGTGGTAAAAAAAAAGGTACCAAATGTACTAATAAGCCAATAAACGGTCTCAGGTGTCGACGCCATGTGGGGGTTTCCTAAAAAGATTTATTTGCTCCCGCTATTATATGTTTAATGAATGTATGTATTTCTTTGTTTGTAGTGTTATCAGATAAGGATATTCGTACGGAACCTCTAATTATACGAGGCGATGCACGTATTGCTTTCAACACATGAGATTCTTTACTGTCCGTTGAACATGCGGAACCAATAGATATAATTATTTTTTTACTATCCAAGTATTTTTTTAACTTTCCATTACAAAAGGTATCATACTTCACTATAGATATCATAAGTGTGTTGGGTAACGCTTGCCTTGAATTATATGCGGGTCCAAGGATAACAAGTTCCTTATCAGAAGGCCATTCTTTTCTTAACGCGGACACAATAAGATGTTTTTGAGCCATTAGTTTTTTATTTTTTGATACTCTATGTTTAAAGACATGTTCCATACAAGGAATTACACCAGCGATGGCTGGTACGTTCTCGGTACCACCACGCATCTGTAGTTGTTGTGTTCCTGATATTTGCCCTTTAAGTTTGTACTCTGATATTAATGCATTTTTTATAATAAGCATACCCAAACCCATAGGGCCGTGTAGTTTATGAAAAGACATAGACAACGCATCCACATTTAAATCTGGAAGTATCATTTTCGTTTTACCAAATAGTTGAACAGCGTCTGTATGAAAAGGTATTTTATATTTACGAGCTAATTGACCTATTGTTTTTATATCATTTATACATCCAATCTCGTTATTTGCTGCCATTATCGAAATCAATACTGTAGATTTAGTAATTGCTTTTTTTATCATTTCAGGTAAAATAATGCCTTGGGGTGTTGGTTGTATATATGTTACAGTTGCTTTCCCAGAGTCGACTAAACTGGCACAACAATCTAATATAGATTTATGTTCTACTGTACTTGTAATAATATGTGGATTTTTTTTTGTATCAACGATAGATCGAATAATTAAACAATTAGATTCGCTTGCACCACTTGTAAATATGACCGTATAGTTGGGTGCTTTACAGTGTTTTAGAATATATTGTTTTGTGTTATGTATTAATTGTTTCGACTTTACAGAAATCATAGATGATGTGGATGGATTAGCACGGCTATCCATCCATAAGATCGTAGCATCCTTACTTTCTTTACATAATCCCGTGGTGCCATTATTATCTAAATAAACTATATTAGCCCGACATGGCCTGATCATTATACACTTACAAAAAAATAAATTATGAGTCTAATTAAAATCAACAGTAATGAACTTAAATACAAAATTAATCATATCTGAATTAATTGTCTTAATAGAAGCAAATTCCATATGAAGCATAATCAATGGAGAAATTCTTTCAATGAGTTGAATAATTATATCCGAACACAGTTTGCGAACACGCTTACTAATTCTAAGTTGCTTAAATTCTGGGTTATCTTCTTTTAGGGTTTTGTATAGTGTATTAATATAAAATTCAAACGTCGGGCGTTTCTCCTCGTTAGCTTCGTTAGCTTCGTCAGCTCCGTCAGCTCCGTCAGCACCATCGGCCCCATCAGCTTCATCGGCTCCATCAGCACCGTCAGCGTCGTCTGCTCTAAGTGCTTTCAATGGTTTAATTAGAGGATATACCTCTAAATCAAAAACGCCGTTTGTAACATGATTCGTTTGAATAATTACTTTACTATCTGTAATTGTGGCCTTCATAGCATGTGTTAGTAATACTCGTACAATATGTTCAAGGTGTGATGTTAGTGTATTAGATGCTGAAGTGCTAAACCTGCATCTCGTTTTATTGGTATATTCAAGCATTTCCTCTAACGAATTAGTTCGCTCTTTAAATAATGGTGCATTCTTCCTGTCCTTTTCAGAAAGCTTAGAAAGCATATCTGTATGCTTTTTAAGCTTTACATCATAGATCCGTGTATATGCGCCGTTGATAATATCCTTTGTATTTTGATGTAGTTTATCGGCTGGTAGATTTTCTACAATACCTTTTCTGATTTCTACACACGCCGCCTCAATATCTTTATTAATATTATACTTGTCAATATATCTTCTAACCCGAGGTACTGAAATAATGAATAGCTCTTTTTCTTTTTTGGATCCTCTAATCACAGGAGGACAGGGTTGTTGTTCTTGCGGTTGTTGTTTGGCCTCCTTTTTACTTGGGGCCTTTTTGACAACAGTACGCTTCCGAGGCTGCTTCTTGTTTTCCTTAATACGAGTCATATTTACGTATAATAATACGATTGTTTAAATAGATTTTAAGTATTCCATACGAATTGGTATGATTAAACGCCGAGCCGCTATGAAACATGTTGCTGTGTTATTTATATCTGGAGTAATAGTGGAAAGGTCTGATTCTATACGTAATACATAGTCGTCTATGAATGTAACGATATGCCCCTCCTCCCTGTTAATATGTGACATTTGAACGTGGTCTTTTATTGGATCAGCAGTTGCATATCTGGTGATATGGATAAGCTCGCTATCTGTGACGCGATGATGTTCCGAAAAAGTACATATTGATTGTGTTGCGTTGATGCTTGTTATTACGGCCTCCAAACGATCGGAGTTAAATGATACTGGTGAGAACGGGGAAAAGAATTTAATGGTAAATGTATCCAAGATATTTATTGGAGTATGGAATCTAAATCTTCCGTCGTCGTTAAGTGGTGGTGATAATTCTATACGATTGCCAACAATTTTACTATCAAACATCATATGATAGCGACGACCATATTCCATTACTGTTGCCGTTGGAGAAAATTCTTCAATCAACACCGATATTTTTCTATATACATTGTCTGCTGATGATACATACGGTATGGTAAAGCGATCAAATTGAATATTAAGAATGTTATGAATATTATTATCTACCGTATTAACCACACCTTGCTGTGGATTTATTGATGGTATCACAGTCCATTTATACGTATCCTTATCCGTACTTAAATTTCTAAGTTTGGAGTCTAATAAAAAGTATGTATTTGTTATTACAGGCATTTGTGCTTGCACTTGCGCCTGCGTTTGCGTTTGCGTCTTGGGTTGCGTCTGGGGCTGTGGTGTGCGTCTATAACTAGAATTCTGCCCAGATCCGAGCTGTGTTTTCATAATCTCATGAGTATCTACTATTTTTGGTGAGAAATGTTCTGCTATATTTTCGATAGCTTTATGTCGTGGTATATTGTTTATTTTTTTACGATCCAGTCTATTAACATATGTAATAATATTATCTACTTCTATATTTGATAATTTTCTATTATTGCGTGTAGATACCGCATTTATTAAATCAGATAAAAAATTAGACATATATACTAAACCCTATTTTTATATAATTAAAAAATGCGTAAAGTTAAAATAAAAAAACAAACTGATGCCAATATTGCTGGCATGTTTAATCAGATAATCGGTGCTGGGGATGTTGATATTGATATTGTTGAGCCGAAACTTAGAAGTGTTATGCAGAATATAAAGCAACTATCAAATATACTTGATACAGCTGTGAATGATGTTTTATCCAAAGTGTTTGACAGTGACTGTGCCGATATTCTTGCATATAGTCAAAATTTAAAAGAAATTAAATTGCATGATGATATTGGTATAGCATATTCTGGATTAAAAGAAAATAATTATATACGATTAACAATCACCACATGTAGGATTTTAACAGAATATGAAACTGGTATAGTTAATAATGATTATGGTATCATTAACCGTATACCTGGTTTTAAATTTAATCCATTTTCTTTCAGCAATCTGAACATCAAACCAGAATGGACCTCATTAACGGATTTAACTAAAAAATATATATTTACCGTTCTGCAGGTTATGCTTACAATAACACGCAGTATATACGAAACCATAACAAGCCCTGATGTGGATGTAAAAGAATTTAGTAGAACAATAACCGCATGTATTGGCAACTTGAAAAAACAAGTATCTCGATGTGATGACGCGTTTGCTAAAATTGAAGCATCTGTTGGTATGTTGGAGAATAATTTTAGCAACTACCATAGAGATTTTATACAGTCGAGAAATCCAAATACAATCCTAGAAAGTTTTCTTATTGACGTATCACAAAATGATAAAACAGACTTAAAGACAATGCAGCAGTTCAGGCGAATCATTAGACACTATCAAAAGCTGTCGCAAGGTAGAGGTGCTACGGATCACAAAATGCAAAATATGTTTGATATATTGAATAGCAATATTGACGCAATGTCTCCTTAATTTTAATATTTTTTATAAATGTCGTGTATATAACAATGGAGGATTTATGTATTATTTTTATCATACTTGTAATTATTGCTATATTAGGCACGGATGTAGTTGCAACCGCAGTGATGACTATGGTTGCTTTAAATCTGTTATCGCTCACATCCATAAAAAAAAGTAAAAAAAAAAGTAAAAAAAGTACATTCATATCGGGCTTTGAACCCAACTGGCAGGATAATGATAATAGTGCCGATAACATGCTAACCAGCAGCATGTTATATCGGGGTAATAGAGATAAAATAGCACAGGATAATAGATCTGCATGGAGTAAATCGGACTGGGGTGCATTATACAACGACGAACTTGAGGGTAATAGAGAATGGTGGAGTAATACTGCAGTGGAATCAACGGACCCATACGCCAACCGCTACCGTTAGCTGGCCTTGACAGCCGCAGTGTCCATTATTAGTTGTTGCTAGCCTTGGCGGCTAACGCGTAATTACAATATGAACTTAACATAATCTGTAAATGCTCACCAACAGCAGCCTGTTCGGTTGGTGTCGATGTTAAGAATATATGTTTGATAAATGATATGTGTTTTTCAATATCATGTGTTTTTTTTTCATCGTCGAACGACTGTTTAGATAAGCCATTCCAATCACCTTCGTGAATAAATTTTGCATATTTCATAAGAAAAGGACCACTCTCATCAATAATAAATAGTGGGTTTGTGGATATCAACATTGATATTCGTTTATTACCACGCAACACCATTTCCTCATCTGGATATCCTTTTTTCTTCCTAGCATAAACTCTTGCTAAGTATTTAAGCGATAAATTAAACACCTCTGCGTTTTTTATCATGGTTTATGTTAAAAAAAAGATTTATATTCTAAAATAAATTATCTTTACAGATCATCGATAACACTGGATGCTGTAACTGTGTTAGAATTTACAAAATCATAATCAACCGCAATTTGGTTATACCCAGTACCCACGTAAGGTACTCTTCCTAACATTAATGGGGCGGATGCACCATATATTTTATTATGTTTGCCATCAACAGCTGCTGCTTTTAATGTTTGTTTTGCATGACTATACGATGTTCTTAACATAATGTTTCCAGGCTCTCTCCGCTCTAAACCTGATTTAGATATCGCAGTAACCGTGCCAGTCCTACACATTTCATCAGCATATACACTGTAGTGAGCAGAGCATATTCCAGGTACTAATAACTCAAGCTCAATACGCAACTTATGCCTAGCAGCCTCAATACCATATATCTCTTCCATCTCCTTAATAGAATCAGTATAACATAAATTGATATCCACATATTTATTTTCCATAACCAAATTAAGATTGGTACCTGTCGTTCTTATAACATAATACGGTGCGTTATCAACTCCACCATCGTCGGATATAAAATATCTATTACTTTTTACAACAACTGCTTTACTAATACCTGGAATCCCTCGTACGATAATATCGAGAAGAGAATTCTTAAGTTGTTCAATATCAGGAAGACCAACAGATCTTGCTTTTGTAAAAGTAGCACTTCGGATATAGCATCTAATAATAATAGAATTATGATTTTCTGGACTATACACCACATGTAATGTAGGAAAAGCATTCATAATACCATAAACAATGGTTTCTAAATCCATATTTTTCAAGATGATACTTAGTCTATTTAATTCAAAGCGAATAACCCATTTGGTTAAGTCAGTAGGAAGTACTATATTAGGATTGTGTTTTTCAAAGAGATCTATAAGTTTGACCTCATGTTTGTATTGTGGGTGTACTGGTTTTTTATAATCTTCAAAGAATATTTGAAAAGAAGATAAGAACTGTCGTAATCGCATACTCTCTATACGAGCAGCGATTTTCTCAACCTTTTTTTGAGAACCACTATACTCAGTCTTGACAAATAAAGTCATAGCTGGGTGTTTCATATTATCTGTAGTGCGTGCATTCATTATTTCATTTGTACGAGTCAGGGAATCTGTTTGCGACTCAGCGAGACCGCTGGAGATGCCGACGCGTAAATGAGAATCTATAATACGTTGCGTAATAGGTTCAGATATGGATTGTGCTGCGGTTATACCAACAGCCGTACCATAATCTATAAGAGACTTACGCATAGATACTAATATTTTTGTAACAATAACGGATAGCATCTTGTTTGTTATTGAATTCTTTATTAGGTATTTTGTGTTCATGTAGCTACGAATAAGTACCCACAACATATCAGTTATTTTTACATATTTATCTGGTATGTGTGATCCATATCTTTGCATGTTCATGTAAAGATATGGGAATTCTTTGCGTGTCTTATTTATTAATGTAAGTGCTTTTACAGGGTCTAATAACTTCTTATCATCCGTAGCATTTATAACATCTATGATAATGCGATTTATATTAACAGGTGATTTGTATTTACTTGATATGTTTTTGTCAATATATGTTTGACCAATGACAAGAAAATTATCTCTATATAATTGACGGTCCGCGGATAATTGTTTAAATTCATCGTCAAGCAATTTCTGAACAGAGTCGTTGTGAAATTTAGTATCAAACATCTTTACATCGGAATGATACTTTTTAAATTCCACATCTGTTAGCATTACCGTAGGTATATGAACTGTTTCATAGCAAGTAGGATTTATACCCGTACCCGCATATAAAAACTGTACAATATTACGATGTTTAGTGCATTGTCTATGATTATTCACTAACACAGACTCCATATTTTTAATACCTTCTCTTGACTGGGATCCTCCAATAGCGGTGGATAAAGCTCTATTTACTGCACTATATCGGGCCTCTTGTGCCATAAATATAAAAGAAGTAGGTGACAGCCCAGTAATATACGACTCGGCAATAAACCCATTGCTAACAGGGTTAGTGTCAAACCGCGTAAAATATGGTAGAGTACGACCGTGTCCAAACGACTTAGAAGCACGCTGTCCATTAATCAGACTCGAACCAACAGCACTTGTAATTGCTTGGAAATTTTTAATACTACCACCCTTGCACATTTGAATCAACTTATACAAGCCGTTTGACTCTGTATCAACATCGCTTAATACAGGTTCAACAAAATCATCTCCTAAAGAAACAATACTTATTTGTTGCTGTTCATAAAACTGTTCTATTGTCATATTGATAGGTGGAATGATATCACCACGTATCAATTTCTCAGTTATACGTTCAGCATCCATAAGAAGAGCGGTTGTTTTTTCTTGCACACGCACAAGAGCATCGTCTGTTATGTCGATATCGGATCCCTTAATGGTAAATCCTTTATAGTACATAAATTCTATAGCTATTTGTTGTATTTTGTAAATAACATCCAAAACAACATCAGGACCATATTCATTATGAATAATATGGAAAATAGTATTGGATGTTTTTTGCCCAATAGATTTTACATCCAAAATACCTTGTTTGATAATACCATTTTCTATAATTAGCTTTACTTCATCCTCTCTGTATTTAAGATATGGTGCATATGCCTTGTTATAAAAATTACTAATATTCGTAAAATTTATAGGTGGTAGCACCATAGATAACAATTCTCGCCCTGTATATTGTTCTTTGTTAAAAGGCATATCTATATTCCTAAATATCTGCATAGCCTTATATTTAGGAATAACTACATTGCTATGTGTTAGTTCAACAACCGAAGCAAGTACATCTTGAAAACAACCAATAAGAGCGTGGCCTCTCGGTTTTGATATAAAATGAGATCCTACACCTGAGATGGTTTCTATTTCGTTTCTTGCCTGCATAGACCTAGCAAAATATAGATTCATAGCATCCCCATCAAAATCTGCATTATACAGGGAACATGCACTAATATTCATACGAATAGTGCTACCTTCACTTATAACTGATATCTTATGACATGCTACACTATAACCAAACATAGTGGGTTGCCTATTAAACATCACAACATCACCATCAATAACATCTCTCACCACAGTATCACCATATTCGAGTACAAATGATTTATTCAAAAACTGAACACAGTGTTCAATACCTGTTCTTTTTTTAATAACATGAGTACAGCCTGGGTATTTTAATCGCTTATTATTAAAATAAACCATAAGTCTGTCGCGGTTCATACTATTAACTACCTCTGGTATCTGAATACCAACAGCAATTTCAACTGGAATACCAAGTTCATCTATTCTCATTACAGGATCACATGTAATTACAGATCTGGCTGTATACCATGAACGAGACCCCATTAAATTCTTTCGAATACGACCAGTTTTTTGTGTAAAACGACTCGATAAGCTGGTTAATGGTTTGTTGGTATTGGTTATAATTTTGTTTTTTGTACTGGTGGGAGGCGTTCCCTGAACCATCTCATAGTATAACAAATCTTGGTTGGTGTAACTCAATTCTAACACATTTGGAATCTCTTTGGGTATAACTATTGGTAGGTTATTGTTATTTTCCACAATAGCCTTCAACAATGTTGTTATGTTATTATTGTTAGATCTTCCACCACCCATCTGTTTAATATCTGGACGAATCGTATTAGCTGGGACTCGTATAACGCTTAATATGTATTTGCGTGGATGAAATTGCTTACCCATAAGAGCAATAGTATTACTCGATATCCGCTCAAATATTGTAGCAATTAAATGATTGAATAATTGAATCTTTGATTGTTTATTTTTTATATACACTTCAGCCCATATCACAACGCCTCTATTCTTATCGCGATACACATGTGGATGAATCGCATTACATTTATAGCATGATATGTTTTTATTTGCGGCTCTTGTAATTTTTACATATTCGCTTAAACGCCTATGTATAGAAATATTACGTAATGCTAGTATTTTATCAATCACTAAACTACCACATTCAAAGCATATCACTTTTAACCACTGAATAATATCATCTTTAAACATAGGACTTTGAACTGGATAGTTTAGACTCAAATGCCCATCGTGTCCAGGACACTTAAGTTTTGAATTAAAACAGGTTTGACAGTTCCATGAATGATCTGTTGTACCCATATGAGCATCATATATACCGTTTTCTATAGGAAGATTACCTTGAAAAAGATGTTTATTCGTAACTTCAACATGGGAGGCTGATATATTATCAGCATCACCTAGAGTATAAAATTGTATTTCTTCTACAGTGTCTGGGTATATAGACATATTTTTTGCCTATTTATATAATTCAATTTTAAAATTGAATTAAACCAATAATCATAACGATGCATTATAAATCTCCTGAAATTTTAACAGTAGATGCCAGAGGGCGTACTCGTGTATGGTATATTGTTGTTCGTCTAATTGACGGTGATAACATCCCAAAGGTTTCAGTTAATTGGGATGATATATTTACAGAAACTGATACTAAAAATAGTATTGCTCAGACATGGACAGTTCATGGCTTAGTTGATGGGAATAAAACCAAATCTATTCCAACATATACACGGACTGGAAAAAATATTGGTCGTAAAAACGAAACATCTGTATTTGAACAAGCAGTATCTGAGGCAAAGTCTAAGTACAATAAAAAGAATAATGTTGTAAAAAATAGATACTATCCAATGGCTGTTCATAAATACGACGCCACCCCAAGAGATGAATCTAAGCGTATTAGATATCCAGTCGCCGTACAGCGTAAATTGGACGGTGGTAGGATGATTGCGTATTTTGATGCAAAGGTAATTTTATATTCCCGTAAGCTCAAGGATGTCAAAAATACATTAATTGAACGCGATCTTAAATCATTATTTGTTAAATACCCAGGTATTTATTTGGATGGAGAGGTTTATAAACATGGTATGTCTTTGCAAAATATTAGCGGAGCAATGCGTAAAGAGAAAAAAGAATTAAAATTAGAATATCACATATTCGATGTGTTCTTTCCAGATAAGCAATTACCGTATATCGAGCGAAAGCAAATATTAGATGAAATATTACCAGAGTCAGTAGGATTGATAAAAAAAGTACAAACATATATTGCGGATACCAAAGAAGAGGAAACTAAACTATACCAGCAATTCCTTGATGAAAAATATGAAGGCTCGATTGTTCGCAATTTAGATGCATTTTATGAACATGCCATAGACCGCGAAAAACGCACATATCAAGCACGCAAACGAAAACCGCGTTCATCGGATGAATTTAAGATCACTGGTTTTACTCAAGGTACTAAAGGTAAGGATGTGGGTGCTATTGTTTGGATACTCGAGACATCTGATGGTCATCCTTTTACAGCCGTTCCTGTTGATATGACATATGAGGAAAGGTATCAATTATTTAATGAAATGTCAATTAAAAATACATACAAAAATAAAATGATGACTGTGGAATATGATGATATCAGTGAAAATGGAGTTCCCTTAAGAGCTAAAGCAAAATGTATTAGATTAATTTAATATTTTTAATATTCTATTAATATAAAATGGATTTCAATTTCGGCGGTGGCGATTTCGGTGATGACGAGTTAGTTACTCATGCCAGTAATGAATATAAAAATTATGATGGAGGTTATGATGGAGGATTAGATATTTCAAGCATACAATCCTCTGCTATGGGGTATTTAGAAAAAGTTCCAGGAGTTAGCCAGTTATCCTTTTTGAATCAATATGGTGCTTCGAACTGGATGATTGGTCTTTTAATAGTCGTGGTATTTATTATTGCCTTTATACTTTTTATAGATAGTGTATCTGGTTTCGAGGGACTGATTGAGGGAATGGGAGCAGGTAATCCAGACGAGTTGGATGATGGTACAGATGGTTTTAAGACTGAACGCTCAGACACGATGAAAAGTGGATTTTTTAGTGGCTTTATGAATTCTCGCGAAGTTCCTTATTTCCCAAGCGTCAGCAATCATATTTTACGAAAAGAAAATAGCGAACAAGAAGCTATTCGAAAGTTTGGTAAAATAAATCAAGAAAGGCTTCGACGGGAAGCGGATAAGAGTGCAAAAGATAAGCATTTAGATTGGGATACATATTATAACGACTGGCAGGCACAACACGACGAAATTTATAATAATGTATTATAAAAAAAACACTAATGTATAAAGATGACGATTCCCCCAATAGCTGTGGCTGTTGTTATTATACTTATATTAATCGGTATTACTGTGATGATAGCACAATCAAAGCCTCAAGATGGTATGTGGAATTTACAAGAACTAGAGAAGACGGTTGCTTCTATTAATAGCCCATAAACTCTTTTTTTTAAAATTGAAAACAATAAGGAGTAAAACCATGGATCTATCAAAGATTTTTTACCAAAGCGATATCAAAGAACATGCTAAGAAAAAATCAATGTGGGGTGGAAGTTTTGACCCAAATATGCATTCTGAATATATTGAAAGAGATGGTAAATTCGTAATGGAAGACATACTATATGCTGATAGTCTATATAAATGCTTTGACGAAGTTATTGTTAATGTTGTCGATGTTCATGTAAAGAACAAAAAGCAAACGAACAGATGTATAGTAACTTTTTCACCAGATGGGTATATTTCTATATTCAATAATGGTCAAGGCATTCCGATTGGGATGGTTCCTAATCTTCAAGGGGAATTAGTATATGTTCCACAATTGGTATCTACAGAGTTCCTGGCTGGTAGTAATAACGAAGATGACGCCGAACGAATTACTGGAGGTGTTAATGGTATTGGATTAAGTATGGTTAATAACAATAGTGCTTATTTTTCATTAGAAACCGTTGATTTAACCAGAAAAAAACATTATTTCCAAGAATGTAAAAATAGACTAACAGAAATATGCGACCCTGTGGTCACAACGCTATCTAAAATACCAGCTAAAAATATCCATAAAAGAGGAGGAACCACTATACGGTTTCTACCTGATTATGCGATATACAATACAGACATAAAAACACAATATGACACTCTAAACGATTTATTTAGATCTCGTATTTTTCAAATAACAGCACACACAGGTATGAATATAACATACAACGATGAACCCGTACCATCGACAAAAATGACATCGTTTGGATCTATGTTTATGGATAGCTGTGTCTGTTTAAAGATTAGTCACGAAAAATATCCATGGGATGTTTGTATCGGGCTATCATCCGGAGACGCATTCAAATCGTTGAGTATTATTAACGGTGTTCATGTAAAAACGGGATCTCATATTTCGTATATTCGCGATCAAATAATCAACGCCATAAAGCCTAAGGCTGAGCGATTATTGAAAAAATACAAGGATTATAAGAAATCGCTGTTACAAAACAACCTGTTTGTAATCATCAGCGGTAATATTCCCAACCCATCTTTCGACTCCCAGACAAAAACAAATATTAGCGGACCTATGTCTAAATATAAGGAGTATAAAATGACAGCACCGTTTATAAATAAAGTATGGAAATTAGTAGAAACCCGATTACTTGAACAATTAACAAAACCAACAGCTGTTAAAAAGGTAAATGTTTCTGGTATCGCAAAATATAAAAAAGCAAAGAATGCTGGTAAAAGAGGATGTGTTCTTTTAATATGTGAGGGAGACTCTGCGGAATCTATGACACGGACAGCTTTAACTAATAGACAGGTTACTATTGGATATGATTATTATGGTACTTTTAATATTGGAGGTGTTCCTATGAATTCCAGAACAAAATCAACTATTCATATTACTGGTGATAAAAAGATAATGGTGTGTCAAAAACAACTACTTAACAATGAACGGCTAACCAGCTTGTCCAAAGTATTGAATCTCAGGTATGATCTCGATTACAAAGATGATTCCGAATTTAATACTCTTTCCTATGATCAAGTTGTTGCTACGGTTGATCAGGATTTGGATGGTATTGGCCAGATATTTGGTCTATTATTATCACACTTTGAACGATTTTGGCCATCTTTGGTTAAACGCGGGTATGTTAAATATCTTGCAACTCCAATCATTAGAGCATTTCCTAAAAAATCTAATACAGTAAAATCTTTTTACACCGATGCTGAATATAAGCAGTGGTCGGAAGACCAGCAACTCAAAGATTGGGTTATAAAATATTATAAGGGATTGGCAACACATAGCGATGCTGAAGCTGTCCACATGTTCCAGCAATACAATAAATCTCTTTACACTATTATTCATGATGAAAAAGCATCCTCTATGTTGGATATTTATTATGGGTGTGATCCTGATAAACGCAAAACAGAATTAATAGGTGAATATGTAAATACAGATCCTGTTGATATGTCGATAGCGTGTACTGATCAGCTACGAACACATACAAAAGAATTTCAATTAGATAACATTAAACGCAAGTTACCAAACGTGTATGACGGCTTAAACCCTTCTAGACGAAAGGTACTGTGTGCTTCTCGTAAAAGATTTCTATCGAATAACGCAGAGGTAAAAGTATTTCAATTAGCTGGCTATGTTGCTGAGCATATGAATTATCATCATGGTTCCGCGTCATTGGAAAAAACAATAATTAACATGGCACAGGATTTTATTGGTGCTAATAATCTACCTTTACTGCTACCAATGAGTCAATTTGGAAGTCGTACGATGGGTGGAAAAGATTATGGCGCTCCTAGATATATCAAAACAAAACTCAACAAAGAATTAGTATCTGCTCTGTTTAGAGTAGAGGATGATGAGATATTGGCATATACATATGATGAAGGCGAACGCAATGAACCAATTCATTATATACCAATTGCTCCACTTATTTTGCTAGAAAGTCTGGAGATTCCTGCCACAGGTTGGAAATATACAGGCTACGCAAGAGACTGGAAGTCTGTGTATAGTAATATTGTTTGTAGATTAAATGGCGGTCTCGATATTAAAACTATGCCTTTTTGGAAAAATGGATGGACTGGTACTTTGAAAGAAGTAGATGGTCATATATATTCTGAGGGTGTAAGTACTGTTATTGGAAATTCTGGTTATGTGCGTATTACAGAACTACCATATAGAGTATGGACTAATGACTTTGTAGAAAAAATACAAGACTGTGACGATAATTCGTCAAAAAATCAAGTAGATATTACTGTGAAAACAGAACCTAATCTAATGAAAAGAATGACTAAATTCTTAAACGTTCTTGGAGACAATGATCGTGTGTTAGAATGCAAAACTTATAAGTCTATTTTTAACATTTGGTATGATATGCGATACAAAACATATGTTAAGCGACATGCCAGAGAATGTGTATTACGACGATTACGATTGGTTTATTACAATCTTGTTGTTCGATTTGTAGAGGATCATAAAAAATATGATTTTAGTGTATTGGATGAGAAAAAGGCTATTGTATTATTCGAACAAGATAATTACCCCATTATCAATAAACAAGTATTAGATTCTCCTGGATTGATTCCAACTGAACAAATTGAAGAAAGAGTATATGGTACAGGTGCCAGCTATAATTATTTATTTAGTATTGGTCCCAGACAGAGAATGAAATCTGCGAGAGATACCAGAGCAGAAAAAATAAAACAACTAAACATGAAACCCATGTCAATAAAAAATACATGGTTAAAAGAATTAGACGAATTAAATTCTGTCATTATGAAAGGAACAACTCAAGGATGGCTGTACGCGGAGCGTAAGATGCGTTACTGAGGATGGCCGTACTGAGGATGGCCGTACTGAGGATGGCCGTACTAGTATTGCAAAACAAAACCGTCATTGATGTGGGTATAATCAATATCTGTACGCTGAGTCAATACAAATACTGCTGTGTCAAATTTTGCTAATATCAGTTGCGAATTGTTTTCATAATAATACTGTGATTTTGTTAGTGTTGTGCTGTATGCTGTATGTTCATATTTTTTTAGTGTTTGGTATATACCCATATCTCGCCATGCGGGTATTACAAGATATACCATTAATGTAGAATATTCATTGACATGTTGCATTATGCGATTACCAGTCTGTATCATTATTTTTTCAATAAATGGAGGATTAATAACCCATACAGGATTATCTACTTTGGAGTCCTTAGGGGAGCCAAGATTGACATCGAAGAAACTGCCAATGCTTCCAAATACCTTGTCGGTATCATAAAAAGCACTACAGAAAGATGCTCCCCTACGACCAAGCATTTTTGAATTTAGAGGAGATGCAAAACCCTCATACCTTGCCCCATAGTTGGTGTATAAATTATCATATTGTAATGTAGGTATGCTCCATTGCTGGCTTTTAGATAATATTGTAGCATAACGCAAAACCATTACAATGATCTGTTTCGGAGATGCTCGTTTTTTTAGTTTTGATAAGATAGAAGGATCTATGTTTGTTTTAAAATCAATAAATTTGATATGATCCTTCTCAACAACACATTTTCCGCGGTATGTTGGTGTGTCGTTATTTAAAAAGTGATTAACGACGCCGATACATTGAACATTAAAGAAAGATTGAGCATCGGATCGGTTTCTAAAAACACGTTTTTCTAAAAGTTCATTAACTGCTTTGATATTATAGGATGTTTTTTCATCAGACTTAGATAGTACTTTTTCAGACGCAGTATACATAGACATGAACCATCGTTCCATAATATTTTCTATTTCATATTTTTGTTTAGGATTTTGTCTAATAACTGCCCGTAATATTCCAGATGTTAATTTATATCGAGCATATTCAATTGAAAGCATACCGACGTAGTGCGTTGCGTGTTATGTAGTGTTGCGTTGTGTTGTATAATATTAATTTCATTTTTTTAAGTCCATTTAGGAATTTGAAATTTAAATAACGAAAATCCACTAATATCAAAGTTCTTTAGTGCTGGTAATCTATTAACCCTTTTCCATACCACCATGGGATCGTTAAACGTGCGTTTACGCCCCGATGGTATGATAATATAATCTTCTCGGTCAGATTCTATTATTGTATCATATCCTAATGATCTGCAAAATTTAAAAATATCGAACTGTTGTATTTTTTTAGGCACAGCGGACTGTACTTCGTCAGTAAGTGTTACCCAGTTATATTCAAACATAATAATAGGCTTATATTTACGGATAGTATTTTGACCCCCATAAAACACTAAAGGTTCTGCACCTTCGACATCAACTTTTAGAAAATGGATGTGTGGAAATTTTATAGAATCAAGCGTAACCATTTTAACCTTTGGACCACCCATACCAAGGCGGATACCACCAAAGTTTGTAGTATGTTTAGTGTCTAGTGGTAGTGTTTTCGATCCCATTTTTTTATCGCCTATCATAACAGAATTACCCTTTTTTCCTGAAAATTGTCCTTTAAAACGCTCTATGTTTGTAATATTATTGCTTAATGATGTGTCTGTTATCATATGACCAACAGCAGTCGCATATACCCGTACATTTTTAGCATCATTTGTCTTTACATTATGAATCAGGTAACCCCGTGTTCTAGGAAAAGGTTCGAAAGAGAACACTTTACCCTCTGGTCCGACCGATCGAGCAAATGGAACTGTCATTGTGCCTATGTTAGCACCAACATCTATTACATTATCTCCCGGTTTGATTAAGGAACATGCTATCATATTATTGTACTTTTCAAACAAATAACCTTTTTTTAATGCCCCCTGAATCACATCGTCATTAGCAGCAACCCTGAACTGGTATATGTGGGTATAAGCATATTTATTTTGGATATCCGACTCTCCTACCTTATAATCCGCAAACATTACTATATATTTTGAATATCTAAATCTTCTATTTTATAATATGAAGAAATTCGAAAAAAAGATATTCTCTCAGAACGGAGAGGATGGTATAACATTAGAACTCATTCGATTAATACCTCATATCAATAGAACTTTTTTCGAATTTGGAGTTGAGGACGGCACCGAATGTAATACACGTATATTACGAGATAGTTGGAGAGGAGTTATACTTGATGGTGGATATTCTGACCCAGACATTTCCTTACATAAAGAAATTGTTAGAGTATCAAACATGTTTGATATCTTGAAAAAATATAATATTCCAGAAGATTTAGGAATACTGAGCATTGATACAGACTACAACGATGCATACTTAGCTCATCAGTTGTTGAAAAAAATAACACCCACAATTATCATAGCGGAGTATAACAATTCTTTAGGTCTTGAAGATAAAACAGTTGTACATGATCCGCTACAGTTTTGGGATAGGTCCTATTATTATGGATGTTCTGCTCTTTGTTTGACTAAAGTATATCACAACTATGTACCAGTATATATGAATGATGTTAATATATTCTTTGTTCTTAAAGGTTCAATGCCTTCTGATTTTAAGCAACAAACGCTTGAACAATTAATATCACCATACCTCGGCAAACGCGTAGCACGTCTTAAAATGGACTATTACGATAGAGACTACGTATCATCTGATAATGTTACAGATCGTTTTATACAAAAAACAACGAAATATGCAAAAGAAATACAAATAAAAATAAACAATACGAACACTAACAGAGCATTAAGGTTGAGACAGTCCCGAGATTTTAAAGCATATGAAAATGCTGTAAGTAATATTGTTGATAATATTGTAAAGGATTATACACAGGATATACCAGCTATTCGAACACTGGTGTGTAACGCAATACATAGAAAAAAATTGAAGACCGGTGGAGCGGAAAAGATGTTGGTTTTAATAATCAGCAAGCAGTATAAATCAGGATTGGGTAAAGATGCCGATATTATTGAACATCGTATTCCTTCCCACTTTGAAGTTTTACGTCTAACTAAAAAGGCAAAAATAGACAGACCGATATATATGAAAATATTCTTAGAGCATATCATACCTGATATGTTACAAATACAATCCACGCATACTGTTTATATTCCTAATATTGAGATGCTGACGGATTGGGATGTTAAACTTATGAAGCAGACTATGGTTTTGTGTAAAAATATGTACACATTTAATAATATCAAAACACCATCAAAAAAATTAATCAAATTCACCACAAATACCTATAACATTAAAGTGCCAAAAAACAAGAATATAGCAATACATTTTGGTGGTACATCTTTCATGAAAGGAACATGGAATTTGGTTAAAGCGTGGATAGAAGCTGGTTGTTTTATTGATATTAACCCTGATATAAAATTAATAGTCACAACATCACAACCTTCTATTTACTGGCAGTTATTGGATACAAAGATAGAGAACACACTCGTAGGAAGAGATATTGAGAATACAGTATATAAAAATGTCCATGTTGTTAGTTATTTAGGTAATGATGATTATACATATTTTTCGAATATCGCACAGTTTAGAATACAACCATCATGTATTGAGGGCTTTGGTCACACTGTAAATGAGGGTAGAGCGTATGGTTCAGTAACTATAACAACAAATCATCCACCAATGAACGAACTAATTACAGACACGCGCTGTCTAATTGATATAGTAGAAACTAGACCAACACATCTTCTTTTCAAAAGATTTACTAACAGGTCTGCATACGCTAATAGAGGAACAGCAAAATATGCTATATTTGATCCACGTTCTTTTGCTATAAAATTCGCATCTCTATTACGTTCTGCAGAATTAAACAAAATTGCAATTGAACAGCACGCATCGTATATAAAAGACACAGAATTCTTTGAAGAAGCTTGGTCTAAATTATTTACTCGCACACGCACAGCAGGGGTAGAGGACGGTAAAAGGTCATTACATAAGCCTCGTATATTAAATATAAATGTTGAAAATAATTACCAAGTACCAGGATTTGAAATGATAACCGATATACAACCAGCTTTTATTGGTATTGTTAATATTAATAAACCAATTCCCATACTACCTTGCGCATACACCATCGGCGTGGCGGAGCCAGCTGAGCCAGCGGAGCCAGCGGATCCAGCGGAGCCAGCGGAGCCAGCGGATCCAGCAGAGACAGCGGAGCCAGCGGATCCAGCGGAGACAGCGGAGCCAGCGAGCTGTACGAAGCCAGTGGAACCAGCGAGCTGTACGGAGTCAGTGAATTGTGTGGAACCAGCGAGCTGTGAGAAGCCAAAGAGCTGTGTGGGCTATGAAAAGCCAGAGAGCTGTGTGAGCTGTGTGGGGTCTGGTTGTGTACATTTCACTATAAGTGATGATGGAAAAAGAGATCCTAATAATTATGATTTAAATGATAAGACACCATTCAATACCGAAGATCTTAGTTCATTATGTAAAGGTCTATCTGAAGGCGAGGCAACCACACTATCGCCTAATATTCGATCTTACGAAGTTGGCGAGCATTTATTTAGTAAGCGTAAAAGAAAATATCCAAATTACGACGATGCTTATAAATTTTGGGTTCATACAAATGATACGGTGTTAAAGGATGTTGTTGCAAAAGGGTATTTATATGAGAAATATGCTATAGCGTGTATGTCTGCATATTCTAAAAAAAATGGTATCGCTCTTGATGTTGGTGCAAATATCGGAGTAGTATCTATCCCTTTAAGTAAAGTGTATAAACAAGTAATATCCTTTGAGCCTTTTCCAGCAACCTATGCGTTGCTGTTAAAAAATATCAATGAGAATAAGGTCAATAACATTATACCTATGAACTGTGCTATGGGGGATACTCCTAGAGATACAATAACTCTTTCAGATACCGTTTTTAAGATAGACTATCGGGATAAAAAAGATAAGGGTACTACTGTTAGAGTAGATTCTACTGCAGAAGATGTTCATTACGGTAATATTTCAATAGGAGAAGGATCCGTAACTGCATGTATGATATCAATAGATAGTTTAAATCTTAGTAATGTATCTTTACTAAAAGTAGATGTTGAGGGTGCAGAGCCTTTGGTGTTTATGGGGGCGCAAGAAACAATTAGACGTTGTCGCCCGGTGATATTGTTTGAGCATAACGACAATAAAATATCTTCAAAAACTCTTAGTAAAATGGGAGCAACTGATAGATTTGATATTGTGCAGTTTTGTTTGTCATTGGGATATAAGGATATGTATGAAATACCCGTTGACAATTATATGCTCGTACATCCCAGTAGCAAGTATACATCAAACGCTATAACGAAGTTTAGAAAAATATCTTCATTTAACCGTTTTACAAGATCGGAGGTTCGTGGGTATAGACTACACAAATTTATGATACCCAAATGGTAACATGGTACCTAAATGGTAACATGGTACCTAAATGGTAACATGGTACCTAAATGGTAACATGGTACCTAAATGGTGTAATACCTAAATGGTAGAATAATAAACTGCTTATTATAGGTATGAGTAAAGGTGTGTGGATAATATTGCTGTTAATATTGATATTGATATTATGTTATATTTACAGGAAAAGAGTAATAGTTGGTGGTATGGAAACGATTAACGCGATTCGGTCTTCAGGCGACCACGCGAGCAATAGAAGCGACAGCAAAAACGCGTATGTAACTACTATATTTAACGGAGATAACTATTTGGAGGGTGTATTAACTCTTGGTTATTCTTTACTTGAAACGAAAACATCATACGATGTTGTATGTATGGTTACGCCAGATGTATCCGAAGATGCAAAAAATAAAATGAGAATGGTGAATATAATTCCTATCGATGTTCCTTATTTACGCTACAATAGCAAACCGCTTCTTAGCAAAAAACAACGGGATGTATATCAGAGTTGGATGAATGTATCTTATACAAAATGGAATTGTTTGAATTTGGATTATGATAAGATATTGTTTTTGGATGCTGATTTAGTTGTTGCTCAAAATATAGATCATGTCTTTTTATGTAACGCACCAGCAACACGATTTACTTCTGAAATATATGGAGATGCTAAGTTGCCAAAGAAAGTACATCCTAATACAATCAAAAAGTTACTTTCTACTAGAAAAGGTGTTATTAATGGAAGTATAGTTTTGTTACACCCTAACAAGTCGCATTATATTGGACTAAAAAGGATGTTACGTCAAATGGAACCATTCGGATTTAATTCTTTGTCTGGTTCCGACGAACAAGCTTTATCTTATTTTATGAGTGTATATGATAAAGGGCCAAAATTGTCATGGGTAAATTTGAGTAAAGGATATTTATTGAGTTGGAGGGATAATGTTCCTAGCACAAATACTTATGTGTATAACTTTACTGGCTCTGATAAGCCTTGGAATAAAGATTTAACTAATTTTCCTGACACTGTGGTGTGGTATGCTATGAATAAAAAATTGAAAAATCATTTGAAAGCCTAAATATAATAATGCCGACTAGTGTAATTTTATCGGATGTTGTTGGTATAAGTAATGGGTTGACCCACTGTATAGATATGTGTGGGCTTGATGACGATACATCTGGCAGTATAGAAGAAAAAATACGACCCAAAGCCAGAAGACAGCGATCATATTCTGAAGGGCATACGCCAAAGAGGAAAAATACTCCTCCCTGGGGATATCCAAGACGCGATTTACTATGGACAGATGATATTGAGGAAAAAATTAAAGAATGGTATAGGGGATGTAAGTCTTCGGCGGTTTCTCATAATTTAAAAGCCAAGGAACATAGAAAAATTTTTTATGGTCTGAACATACCTGCTGCAATTATACCAATGACTATAGCAACTGTGGGGGATATGGATAATGATATAGTAACTATTGTTTTGTTGGTTATTATGGGTATTCTTACTATTATCAATGGATTTTTAAATCCAGGCAAATTAACAGAAATGCACCTGAATTTTGAGGCTATGTATAACGAACTTGCAGTTGAAATATCGAGCGACTTAATTAAACCAAAAATATACAGACAGTCCGCCGATGTATTTTTACAAAGAATAATGGATCGGTATAATAGTTTAAATAACAGAGCTCCTTCGATTTAGTTTTATATTTTTTTCAAAACATCAATTATCTAAAAATTGATTAAAATATAAACATAACAAATGAGTGTAACATGGCATCCGTGTGATATTGATGAATGTGACTATAAATCTAAACGAGCATGTGATTTAAAAACCCATAAAGCAGATATTCACGGTATCGGTGTAACGTGGCATCCGTGTGATATTGATGAATGTGACTATAAATCTAAACAAGCAGGTAGTTTAAAACGACATAAAGCAAATATTCATGGTATAAACGTAACGTGGCATATGTGCGATGTTGATGAATGCAAAGAGAAGTTTAAACACGCAAGTCATTTAAAACGACACAAAGCAGATGTTCATGGTATAAACGTAACGTGGCACCATTGTGATATTGGTGCTTGTAAGGAAAAGTTTAAACACGCAGGTACTTTAAAATTACATAAAGCACATATTCACGACATATACGTAACGTGGTATCATTGTAATATTGATGAATGCGATTATAAATCCAAACAAGCAGGTAATTTAAAACGACATAGATCACATATTCATGGTATAAACGTAACGTGGCACCATTGTGATATTGGCGATTGCAAAGAAAAGTTTAAAGAATCGAGTAATTTAAAACAACATACATCACATATTCATGGCATAGACGTAACATGGCATCATTGTAATATTGATGAATGTAAGGAAAAGTTTAAACACGCAGGTACTTTAAAAACTCACAAATCAAATATTCACGACATAGGTACTCATACATGTGAGTTTTGTTGTTATAATAGAAATTCACACATATCTTATGCAGACCATACAGGTATACATAAGATATGTCGTAAGTGCTATAAAAAAGCAACAGGTAAAGAATCAAGAATAGAACATATATGGAGTGACTACATTGATAGAGAGTTAGGTACGGAATTCTTATCTTCAAGTGATAGGAGTTTAAAATCAAACGGCGGTTGTTCTTCATATAGGCCAGATAAATTATATATTGGTGTAACAAGAGTAGAATTGGATGAATGCGATGAATATCAACACAAAAGAAATAATGGAAATTATTCTTGCGATGAAAAAAGAATTAGTGATATGTATGATGAATTTGATGGAAACGATTTAGTAGTTATTAGATGGAATCCCGATAGCTATAAAGTTCCAACTGGATACACGAAAAAAAATAGACAGGAAAGATTATATTTATTTGTTGAATTAAAGAAAAAACTTAGAACCAAAAAACAAGCAGACAGGATTCATATTTATTACATGTTTTATGATATAGATAATCCTAGAATTTCAACAAGTCTACCATATACAATGATCTATGATAAAACAGATATCCATGGAATTTAAGGAACTCACCAGAGCAATAAACTTATACTTGCTACCAAGTAAATTGTTTTAAATTTGTATTTATTTTTTTATAATCATGCAGCGATTTCAGGATGCTTTATTCAATACAATTTATTGCTCTAAGTTAGTGGTCGATCCAGAAACCACAGCACTTAAATGGAACCCTACAAAAAAAGCACGTGGTTTATACATAAAAGGGGCTATTGATACCGTTAAAACAGATACTACTGGTCGTTTTCAAGGTATATTGGGTGCTCAAAAAATAACGATAGGGACAACCACTAAGTCATGGTATATTTTAACGTATGAGGCTGTCGATATGCATATGGGCCTGGCTCTGCATACACAAGATTTAAACACCATCGATGGTGCAATTATTGATTATAAAACTAATGCACATCAAAACGATAAAATTATTTTTACACTTTCGGAGAGCAATTTACGCATTCAGCAAGGTAACAGTATAACCATACATGATTTACAAGAACACGCTGGAAAAGAAGTGTATATATGGGCATGTACCATGGAAACAGATACTATGTCTATAAAACTTATGGAGGTCCAACATTTTACAACGTCCGTGGATACATCTGGTGGCGTTCGTATGACGGGGCGTAATAATGATATCGTAGATTTTAGTTTAGGTGATATTAGTAGAAATAGTGGTGTGTCTTCGAATACTTTTAACGATAGCACTTTAACAATTAACAATGCAGATGCTGGCCCAGGCGTCACAGCTGGTACTGCTGGTATAATTATACATAGAGGTAGTGGTACCCCATCATATCAATTACTTTTTAATGAAAACACCCAACAATGGACCAATGGGGAAAAAGATAATCAGCAATACACCATCGCAGAACATTCCGGTGTTTTTACAGAAAATAGTATCCCTGGGTATGATATTAATGGCAGGCTATCAGATGCGAACGGATTTTCATCAACTATTGTAGTGGACCTAAAAAATAATTGGGCAAACATCAACAGCATTAATCAACAACTATCAAACACGTCGGATGTAGAATTCAACTCAGTTAAAAAAAGTATATCTGGTGTATTGATCGCAGATACAACTATAACACATAGTATTTCTATATTCGATACGACTGATGGTCCAATCACGGTAACAATGCCGGATAATACAGTTGATACGGGTATTCGGTATACTATTGTCTTGCAAACATATGGGGGCGATCTAACTATTGCTGGTACTGGTATAGTGTTAAACGAAAAATCGCATATAGATATGATATCTTTTTCTAATGAATGGCAGGCGGTTTAGAGCTATAATCAAGTGTATGAAAAGGTACTTTTTTATACCTTTGAGTGTGTAAAGATTGATTGTAATAACTAAAGAAATATCAATGACTACGGTTGTCAATGTTAAAGTAAAATATATCCGCCCAACTTATCATACATTGCGGGATTGGATGCAAAATCCCCAACATGAATATATAGGAAGATGCGGTGTCGTATTTATAGATAAAGAACGTTTTCCTAAAAAGGCAAGCCGATGGGCAAACCCCTTTAAAGAAAAAAAAGAAGGAAGAGTTAAATGTTTGGAACTATATGAAACATGGCTTAGAGCTAAAATAGCGAAAGAAGGTACTGAAGAATTAAAAAAATAAAAAATAAAGTATTAGGTTGTTGGTGCTCGCCCGAGAAATGTCACGGAGACATCTTAATAAAAATACTGAACGAAATAGAAGAAGAAGATTCAAAGGTGTAACTAAGTATATATTTTCTTGTAATTTTTTTTATTTTTTCATATGGTGGGTAGGTGGTAATACAGTTTATTATTTAAGTGGTGTATCTCAACACAGCAGAGCCATCAGAGATCAGTAGGAAGTTAATAGCGGAGGCGACAACAATAAGTTCGGCGGGGTTGGCGCTCGACACCAGTCCACCACTCCAGTAGCCAAAGTAGAATTCACGAGCGCGGGAAACGTTGATGTGACCAGATGGTTGGTAGCTGCCAGGGTATAAGCAAAAGGTAATCATATGAGCGCCGGGGTCATCGGGAGAAGACACGCTTCTGCCACCATAAGTGTAAGGAGTGTATGCGTTGAAGAACAATCCAGGGATTTCCTTATACAGATCAACACCATGAATGCTAATACTCAAACGGTCGATAGTGGAAGTATTCTTGCTTATTTGCACCTTTGCGGACTCACCGCTCTTTACTGGGTGCTTAGCGTAGGTGTCACCAGCAGAAACACTGTCTGCAGCTCTTACAGCGTCACGCACGTTGGCCGCACTGGCACCAGCAACAGCAGCGGCAGCTCCTGCCAAAGCAAACAGAGCAGCTCCCGCAGCGGATGTCTTAGCCAACGCCGCGTAATCGGACAATTGGTTGGCGGGGGTACCAGCGTTCAATGCTACCGCCATAAAGGCCACGACTTCAGCTTGAGCGACGGAATCTATCTTGCTTGAGGCAACACCGTCAACATCCTGCGAGCTGTACTCAACCTTGGAGAACCTGTGCCAGGTTTGCAGTGCCTTGTTATCGGGATGTGCGACGTGAGTAGTGTTAGCAACTGGTTTAACAGCAACGAACATACATTCAATAGGCCACTTCAGGTTATTCAGCAAGATATTACCATTATCATCTTGCACTCTGCTGGTTTGCATTCGGTGGACGCGGATGAGAGAAAATCCAATACGCTTAATAAAGATGTCGTGGATCTCACTATTCACAAAGATGTTGTTGATAAACAACGAACATTCAGCAACGCTTAGGGCGGGTACGGAACCGGTATCGCTACCATCAGCACCTGGGGGAGTAACCAGTTCAATCAAATCCTTTGCCTTAGCCAAAGTAATGTTGAGGAATCGTTGTCCATAAGGAATAGCAACGGAAGGAACAGCCAGGCGCGGATCCTTGTTAAACCAAAACAGAAGAGGGATCATAAGGACGAGAGGGTCATGAACACCCTTGGGGGTTTGGTATCCATCACACAGAGACACCTTCACACGAGATGAGGGTTGTGTAAGAGATTGTTGTTCAAGGTAAGCCTCTCGAGGTGTTTCTTGACCTACGAGTCTGTCCCACGCAACCCTCTTGTTGGGTTGAACAGTAAATTGTCGATGAAAGTTATACACGTTGGAGGTATATTCATCAAGTGGGTTTCCATTCACATCAAACTTAACACGCTCCAACAGCCTCTCACCAGGGTAGTCGCAGTATCTAAACACCGATTGATTAGGTGCAGCGGCGACGGGGGTGTAGACGGCTTGTTCAAAGCGAACATACAGAGCCATATCATTAAAAAAGTCTCCAAATTGGGGAATGGAGAATCTAACTTCCGATCCAAGAGTAGCAGTTCCACTGTCAGGCTTAACCTTATGATATTCGAAGCCAATAGCAGCAAATGGTTTAAAATGAGCATTCATAAATAAAACATGAGTACGTTCAATATCTAACAATGTTGGGGTGGTATCAGCCATGCCAGCTGCCCTTCTATGTTCAACAACACTTTCGAGTCTATTTTTAAGCAGTTCCGTCGCCATAAGCATACGGTCTTGCTTGCCATCATTGGTAATAAGCGTAAAAATTCCGGCGGTCGCCATGATTGATTATACAACAATAATTATTTTTTTTTTATTTTTTAATAATACGGATTACTCTTAATGATCATACCACAGTACGATTGAGGATGATCTTTATATCTTACAGGAACATATAGCCCGAGTTCGGTCGCGGAGTTAAGTATTTTTTTAAAACTATCCCAAAACGATTTCTCGTGTCCGTATTGTTTATCCATTAAATGTGATAATTCATGCAAACTTACAAATATAAGAGTATTCATATCATGGAACTTACCAGTTTTTTTGTTACGTAAACATATTCTAATAAGATCACCCTTATTGAGTACATATGATGTGTTACGCGTCGTCCATGGTACATTTTCTCCAATAACATTTTCATTATAGTTTGATGCTAAAAATTGTACATCTGGTCCATTATCTGTTTCTTGTAAGTGTCGAATTACTTTCTTATTTACACTATTTAGATGTGCCAATATATCCGCAGCTTCTTCATGATCGCTAAATCTACTTTTTACAGTATATTTTACATTATCTATAGACGACTTTATTTTAACTTCAGATATATAGTGATACCATATTAATAAAATAATAACGACGATATATATGCCAAGCATTTTTACACTTACTGTTATAACACCGGGTAAAAATAAAACATTTAAATGGAATAATACCAGCGGCGGCACCAGCGGCGGCGGAGAAGACGATGTTCTATTAAATGATGATGATATCAACAACTTATTAGATGATAAGGCACCTGGAAAAACAGATCAGGGGAAAAATAGTTTAGTTGGAGATATAAATATTCTTTTAGAGGATCGGGTTTCTGACTTCAAAAAAAAAATATTCGTTGCAACCGATATACCTATTTATAGACAGCACGTATGGTATGAAACAAAAGGCACTGTAAATCCTATAGGATATTCTGCTTCCATAGATAACGAGCCATTACACATAAATGTACATGATTTAAAAAAATCCGACACTATACATGAAAACATACCTGTTGATATGACATGGTATACTGAAAAGGATGATATTCAAATCACAGCATTGGACGATACCCAGTTGATGGGTGACCTCGTTGGTGTTAGAAACTATTTTATGCTGGATTTGGGTATATATATAGAACCAATAAAAGGCGATATCGAATCTTTCATTGCACACGATACATATTCATTTGAACTCATATATTATGGGTTTGTGTTAAAATACTGGCCAATGTTATCAATATCCGCTTTCGGTGAGTATATTCAAAATGAGAATGGTCTGATAAATATTTACCCATTAATAGCACGACCGAGACATGACCTACAAAATATGTATATATTAGAAACCAAAATATATAAAGAATCACTCAAGAGCAAAATACCTATACGAACCGGTATTACATATAGTATTGTTGGTGTAAGGGATACGCAGACTCGCACGCAGACTCGTATTCATTTACGTAATCTGCTTGATTTATTTGTTCTTTCAGATGACGTGCCGTTTATGTATGGGAATATTGTTATCAACAATAGGTCATTCAGAGTACGAAAATCATATAGAGGGTACGCCTCTAAAAGTTTTAATGTAATGAGAAATACTGGATCTGGTATTATATTAGTTATATCGATTGATAAGAAATATGTAATACATTTCATTATACAAGATAACGGGACATACCGAACGATGGCTCACTGGCCAGAGGATTTGGTGTATGGTTTCGATGACATACGGTCTATTATTATCAAACATGTAAATCCGATTATTCAAAAAATAAATAGCTTGGGTTGCATTGTTTTAAATAAACCAATCGTATTGTTAAATGCATCAAATTTATACTTTATCAACACAAATATTAATTTATTTTGGATACTAACAACTACAAATGCGAAAACACAGCTCGTTACCGATGATTTTGTCAAAGCAAACATTTTTAAAAAGACCGAAAGAGGTTATTTGTTTAAAAAAGGTGTATCATTAGAACCTATCATTAGTTTCAATCATTTATTAGATATATCAGCTAATGCGGCATATAATGTTAGACTGATAGATACCAATGCGTATGTAATATTTGAGACACGTTTTTCAGATATCAGGGTAATAGTTCAAAATATAAGTGAGAATGAATACAAAACATTTTACATATACATCATAAAGTTGCTGTCGCGCATTCAAGCAGATACACAAATAAATAGCAATACGAGAAAATTAGTACAACTAAAGGAAAGCGATCCGAATCTTTATAGTTTTAAAAAAATATACCAATCACCCATCATATATGCTAAAATATGCCAGAGTCAGAAGCAACCGGATATACATAATATGAATGGCAAGAATCGTATAAAGTATTGGAATTTTACAACAAACAGGCCAGCATATTATTCATGTAATAATAAAAAATATCCATATTTAGGATTCGTAACTGGAAAACATCCTAAAGGATATTGTATTCCATGTTGCTATAAGACATCACCATTGGGTACGGGTGGTGTTAAAAATTCAATCTACCAACAATGTTTAGATACAAAAATATTTAAAAAAATAGAAAAAACAAGTGCATCAAGATACATCATACAGTACGGTAAGGATATAGAGGTTGGTAGGTTGTCTATGGTACCAGGCACTATAGCAACATTATTACAAGATACGCTGGGTGCTCGCGTCGCTGATTATAAATCCGAATGTATCAGGGATAAGGGATATTATATTTTTGGGGTAGTTCAAAATATAGCATCGGTTTCCGATGTAGGTAGTCTATTTACTATAAGTCATGCACTCGGTATGGATATTATTTCATTCATTGAACAATCAATAGAAAAGATAAAAGCACGTCCTATTATATGGAACTCTCTTTTTCAAGGTAGGATATTGTCATACTTTAAAACTGTTGATGATTTTATCTTAGAACTACATTCGGTGTTTATTGGTAATATACATAGTACATTTTATGATTGGAGTACTCTATTTATCGACTTAGTCGAATTATATTGGGATATAAAAATAATTCATTTCACCGATAACGGTCAAGTCTGTTTAAAAATACCACCCGGGGTTGTAAGGAGAGAAGATTATATAAAATCTAGTAGGTGTATTATTATTTTAGAGAAAAAATCATTGTTTTACCCAATTTATGTTATAAATAAAGATATGTTTTTCGGAGACGGAAAAATACATATGAGAGTATTTGATTCAACATCTGAAACTATATACGCTATCACGAGTATGTTTAAAGCTACCGAAAAACCAATAAACGGAATAGATCTATTCACGATGAAGGCGTTTGCAAAAGTGTCAAAAGAATACACACTTACACAATTGATAATTAATGCCAATAATTTTTGCTATGGAGTTATATTTGAAACAAAACAATCACAATCCTTTTTTATACCGATACGCAATTCTAAATATGGAAATGACAATATACCAATATCATTCGATTATGATTTTCAACTACTATCATGGGAGGGTATGGTACTTTTCATGAAAGATATAAATAAATACCTTTTGCAGTACCGGTTAGAGATTAAAAACGAAATATGGATCACGTTCAGTAAAAAAATAATAGGGTTCAAGTATCAGGATCTATACTATTGGATTCAACCAATGGAAATGCAGGAAGATACCAAAAGAATAGAACTATTATATGATCCCCACATAGTAAATAAAGCGATCAATAGACAAGATAAACCTATCGTAGATACTCGAGAAGCAAAACTACCACAAAGTTTATATACAACGCATCTTCGTTCTTTAGTCATTATAGAGTTGGCGCGGTATTTAAAGAAAAATAAAAATACATTCAAAGGATTAGACCAGCCAGCAATATTCACAAAATTACAACAGATATTCAAGACATTAACTATAGATAAAGAACCATCATTAATATCTTTTCCAAATCTAATGACATCTTGTATATTGAACGATGCCTTGTATTGTACAAAAAATAAGTTGATGGTAACAAATAAGAAGTTGTTTGATATATTGGAAAGATTATCCTTTGATATCTTAAACCCGTATTTATCTAAGAATTTACTTAAATCGGCTGATATTATAGACAACTTTAAATTTATTAGTAGAAAAAATGAACATATTGTTATATGTTGAAGGTTGCAATATTTCTGTTTATATTGTTTATTATATTAAGTTCAGACGTCTTCGTCGATAGAGTTCTTGCCACCTCATGCTCAGATTCTGTGATTGGTAGGCAATGTACAGCAAAAGGTGCTATTATTCAAGGAGTATTGCTTTCAGTAGGATATATGGGTATTCAAACATTGGTAACAAATGATTATATATGAAACGCGAATATTACTTGCATGAATTACTTACATGAAACAAATAATATTACTTGTGCGAAACAGGTTTATATAGTATCTGTTCGGCATGTGTTGTGTAAAATGAACTAAGCCAGTTATAATAATATAGAGCACCCTCTTCACTTATAGCACTGTCTATATTTACCTTCCCGCGTTGAAATATTTTAATGGTGGTACGCTTTTTTGGGTTACGTTTCGTAGGCGTATTGAATTTTATAATTAATCCAGGATATCTCTCGACATCATAGTTGATATTTACTATACTATGTTCTTCTTTTTTTTGTACAAAAAGGTTATGTAGAACTGGCATATTAATATAAAAACCACCCATGATCTCAAACTTGTAGTTGCGCATGATTGGATATAGTTCCCTTAATACGATAGTATCAACTATATAATCTTCTAACGAAGATTGAACAACAGAAACTATTTCCTTTACATCTGATAAATCTGGAGATAGTCCTCCAGGTATCGCTAACGTACCGTTGCGAAATACTTTTACCTTATAAATCTTCAACCCATTCAACGATTGAACCCAAAATGTTATTTGGCTATTAAAATGCAGGCCATTGCCCTGTATTCTACGATTTGTTCGTTTTTTTTTCTTTGGTTTACGCCCTCTATTAGATTTTTTAACCAATTTAGGGTCCTTGAAATCAGGATTAACCGATGTACCGTAATTACACTCTAATTTTAATATTCGCCCCACAGGGGCAATACCGTGTATCAAATCCTTTTCATCAAAATACACATCATCAAAATATCCCTGTATTGTCAATGTGCTGGGGTATAAACTACCGAACATTTTATATTAAACAAATTCAATCTTTAGTAGTATTTACTTCCATTGATCGCAATCTGCTTATAGCAGAGTTCATTTCGTCGTTACTTACCGCATTGATACCGCTTTTCTTCATTTTTGAATATAGGAAAAGGGATGGTACCAGCTCAAACATAATACGGGTACCATGGCTTAAATTATAATCATGCATCATACTAGACACAAAGGTAGAAGTATCATATCGCATACGACGCAGTTTGATATTAACGGTAGAACTCCACCCACGTAAATCTGGTTGATGTCCCATATATGTTTTGGTTCCATCAAATAACCATTCCAAAGCATATGACCATGCCAATATACATTCCTCAGCAAAAGAACAATATCTATTACGATCATTCTTAAGGCGTAATGTTTTATGTACATTACTAATATCACTCATAGATGACGTATGATCCACGTTGGGTACACGTGACATATTGATACCTTCATCTGATAACGTCAGCATCAACATATCTATTTGCTCGAGAATGATAGCTTTGTCATCTTCTTCTTTTTCCTTTTCAACGGAAAAACCAGTAGATGCATCTGTTAAAACATGGCGTAAAATCTTTTGTTTTTTTTCCTCTTCGGTCATACGATCCATGTAACTACCAGAAGACGATATCTGCGGTAACTTATTATATATAGTATCAACAACAGGAGGTGCGTCATTGTCTTCACCTCCACCATACCCACCATACCCATCTCCATCTCCATCGCCATCACCTAAAGATATACCAATGCTACTACCTAAAGCATCTAATTGTTTACGATAATCATCAACAGCATCAACGGCATCAGCATTGCCACCAACTATATCTCGCTCCATCATATTCAGATCTTCATCTCCATCGTAATTAAATAGTTTAGATATTCCAACAATATTAGTAGAATCTGTAATATCCATATTTAACGTTAAAGCCCATACATGTTTAAATAGTTAATGTACATATTGAGTTTTGATTGTGCCTGTCGCAGCCTTGCTGTATGCTATGTAAATCTATCGGATGGAAAATTTAGTATTATAATGATGGATGTATTTGATGTTGTCCCAACATCGGTTAACACCGTAGATAGAGCTATACAATTGAAAAAATGTCTAACTATGTTGGATGAAAAAATAAAAACACCAATTGACAAAGTTTTAGTTGAATATCAAATGTCAAGTAACGATAAAAGCAGGTGTGTCTCTAACCAAATAATATATCACTATAGCGAATATAGTCCTGAAATAGTTGGCCCATCATTAAAAAATACAATATATTTTAGTGATGAACTCAAATACAATGCATTTGCATCAAAATATTCAAGAAGCTATACCGCAAATAAAAACCACACGAAAGCAAATATGTTATATTGGTTAAATAAACATGATAGAATGGACCTTATTAGCAACATACCAAAAAAGAATATTGATGATGTCGCTGATTCGTTTATGCAGATATGGGGGTGGCGTTCTATGCACGAAATTCCTGAATAGTCTGACTACCACCATACTGAATCATAACTGTTTTTGCTTGTGCTGGTCGTATATTGTATGTAATACGCCCCGTAATTTTTTTATATAGAAGCCTCAACAGATTGTGTTTTTCCCATTTATCATTGCCACTAAAGTGTAAATTGATGTATCTGGCGGCACACCCCCACGAGCAAAAATTTCCTATGGTATTCATATCTCCACTAATATCGGCATCGCTAACTGGCTGTTTTACTGACCTTGGTATAAATAATGGTATGGACTGAAAGCTACAAGAACATTCCCAACATAGTAAATTTGTTTTTTTTGGCCATGTATCTAAATTTACATACACTTCTGGTATCTTGTCGTGCTTTACATCTGGTACGCTTGCTGTATATTCTTGTATCAATCGAGCATCAAATATATCTTCTATCGATACACAGTCTTTTAAAAAACAACCTCTAAGAAATAGTATATTTGGGTATTCGTCCATGTTTCTTTTTATTCAAAGATGTTTTAAAATTGATTCGAATATATGCTAAAAGATGATTACATTTAATAGTCGCGATTCTTTACGTGATATACCCACACGTAGTGCATTTCTCGATGAAGGCCTTGTCCGCCAGACCGATATTGATATAAAAAATGGGTCTGTGTTGTTTATGCCAAATTCTGTCAAAGAATACCATGATTATGGTAAATACAAAATCTTGCTTATAGGCATCCTACCAGACGGCCGAAAGGCTGGTGTAATTATTGATAACTGCTTACCTTACTTTGAGATCAGACGCCCAGATGGGCAGCAAAACAATACATCCGAGGAGGCGTTTAAACAGCTTGCGGAGCGTATTTTATCTGACTATAAAGGTGTCAAAATAGAGAAATTATTATGCAGGGGATTCGATAAATATGAACAGCCTACATTATATTTACGGTTGTATTTTCGATCGTCATATAATAGGAAAAAGGCTATAGCCTATTGTATGTCGAATGGACTACAAACAACAACAGATGATATGAATCATTATGTGCGTGTTGTCTGTAGGTCTAATAACTTTAGTCTATGTTCATGGAATCGTATTACGTCGTATATTTCTTTTGCAAAGGATAAGAACTGTAAGCTTCCAAAGGTGTTCCGCGTCAGATGCGAAGATCTTGAAAAAGTCGAGACGTGTAATACACAACAACACGTCAGAGATAAAACAATAGTAGAAGCCTGGGATATAGAAGCGTATTCAGATTCTGGAGAATTACCAGATCCTGAAAGAAAAGGAGATGTTGTATTTATGATTGGTAAAACATATCATTGGAAAGATAATCCAAAACCGTTTCTAAGCATTTGTTTGGTTTCACGACCATGTACCCCACGCAACGATAAATTAACTATTGTATGTAAAAACGAGAAAGATCTTATTCTTGCATCTTTTATGTTGGACTCTATGTTGATGCCAGATTTTATAGTTGGTTTTAACGATGGTAGTTTTGATTGGTCTTTTGTTATTACAAAAGCTAAACAATACAATATCTTATGTAAAATAAAAGAAGAATTATCTCTTTTCAATGACCCACAGAGTACAGCGGATAGTATATTTAGATGGGATTGTATGGCACGCAAAATAAAATTAGATTCTGGTATGAATGCTTTATCTAGAACATTAGCCGTCCCAGGTGCTGTCCATATTGATGTGCGGACTATGCTTAGAAAGATACACCCAACAGAATCAAAATCATCACTAAACTTTTATCTAAAAAAATACAACATCGCTGGAAAAGAAGATATGCCTATATCTGAACTTTTTCGAATATATCGAGATTCTATTAATGGGATTGATGTTGTTGATAGAATGGCAGATGTTGCTCATTATTGTGTAATTGATGCTCAAAGATGTCAAGAGCTTATGTGCTGTGCAAATATTATCGGTGACAACCGGGAAGTATCAGATATTAGCCATACGTCAATGTTTGACGCTGTATATTATGCTGGTAGCGTAAAGGTTAGAAATTTAGTAATATCAGAAGGTATTAAACGTGGTATCCTATTTTCCACTAAATCAAAAGAAGATATACCAGACGGTAAATATCCAGGAGCCTATGTATTTCCACCGGTGAAAGGACTAATAGCACCAAAACTTACAGTGCGAGAACGAAAAGCTGTTGTCCCTACATGGAAACATGTTACGGATGATGAACTTTGTATTATGGAAAACACAGTAGCTAACTCGGGCTCGCCCCTCAGTGGCACACCCCTCAGTGGCTCGGCGTGTAAATTGTTTGATCAATTTATAAATGAAGAGATTAAGTATCCAATATCTGGTCTTGATTTTAGTTCGCTGTATCCTAGTATAATCATGACGTATAATCTTTCACCAGAGTATATGTTATTTGATCGGAAGGATATAAAAGATCATGATGTCCATGCTATTGAGTTTTTATTTAATGGTGTTGTGCAAAAGGCATGGTCTATTCGGCATGGTACAGTAGATGGGGAGCAATTGTTGCCAAACAAAACAGTAAATCAATTCGGGCTGTATCCATATATACTAAAAAATCTTTTTGATAAAAGGGTTTTGCTGAAAGATGATCTGAAAAAATATGCTAAAATCAAAGAAGATATGGAAAACAAACAAGACGTTAAATCAGAAGCGTATGTTGATGTTTGTTTTCAATATAATTACATCAATTCAAAGCAGAAAGCACTAAAGGTATTTATGAATACTTTTTACGGCGAGACTGGTAATAAGACTAGTCCTTTCTTTGTCGTAGCTATTGCTGGTGGTATTACATCGGCAGGGCAACGTAACATTAAAATGATAAGCGACTTGGTTGTACGTCATGGATGTAAAATGTATTACGGTGATACGGATAGTTGCTATATTAGCTGCCCTCCCCAGCACTTTACAGAGCATGATAGATTGTACTATAGTGGTCAAATTAATAAGATCCAATATTGCACATGTCTAGTTAAAACAACATTTGAACAGATTAATACGATAAAGGATTTAGCAAATAACTATTTGATACAGGATAATTCTACGAATTTTCTAAAGATGGCTTATGAAGAAGTATTATTCCCTTGTATGTTTTTGCTAAAGAAAATGTATACCGGGATAGAACACAAACATCAAATCAACTTTGAACCAAACAATCATAATCTTTTCATAAAAGGGTTAGCTTTGAAGAAAAGAGATGTATCAGGAGCGGTTACAAAGATATGTATAGAGACATTAATGGAAATATTAAACATACATAATACGAACACTGTTCGCGGTGTAATACGTTCAAAGATTAAAAGCATCTACGAGCGTGAGTGGGATATCTCGGAGTTTAAGAAAACGGCAGTGTATAAACCGCACAAAAATAACATAACAGTTAAAACATTTTATGACATAATGGTCGTAAGGAACGATGTAGATTGTCCACCACCAGTACCAAATGAACGGTTTGAGTATATCGTTGTTAAAAAATATCCTTTCAAATACGACAGGTGCGGTCGGAAGACTGTATTGAAAGTAGGTGAGAAGTGGGAGTATTATGAATACGCTATCAAACATAATTTGGATATTGATCTGAATTATTATGTTTTAAGTGGTGTTGCTGGTCAGTTTGCACAGTTAATCGCATACCGATCGTCGCTCCCAGAAGCAAAAAAATACATCAAATCAATATTCGACTCCATAGTACCACCCGTAGAATGTAAAGGGCCTTTACTTAAGCAACAATATAGATTGGCAACAAAAAATATAATACCTGTCATTGCGAAGTGTCCGCAAAATAAATGCCTTTATTTACATATGAAGGAATCATTGACACCCTTAGACGCCCCAGACGCTTCAGACGCCCCAGACACTCCAGACGCTTCAGGGGTTCCGGGGTACGCGTATGATATTATTTCCGAACTGCGGAAGCAATATGGTGTAAAATTTATTTACGACGCATTGAATATATACAAGAATATGGCATTTAGGCAGGAAGCGCATATAAGAATGATGGATCAAAAACTACAAAAACTATCCACTACTGATTTTGATATGAATGATATGCAGAATTTATATTGGGATTTGAAGACGGCGATCAATATAAAGCATCAAACTGATGCTGTTGTTGAGCATATGAACTTCTATTTATCGAAAAGGAAAGAAAAAACACCAGTACCGCCAGGTGTTGATATAAAGCAAGATGTGGATCAAGCATTAAAGTTAATGATCACTAAAGTTAATGATTAATTAATAAATAAGAAAAAAACACTAGTTCATTATAATAATGAACCAGTATCCCCTGATTGGAATTGTAATAGTTAGTTTTTTAATTTTTATAGCATATAACAGAGAATCGTTTAATGATATGGGAGAATATGTAGCACCTTCTGTTGACGATAGCAACTCCGCCGCCGCATTGGCTACTCATCTTGATCCAGAAATCATAGAGTCACATAATGGTTATATAGCGGATTCTGATTTTCTAGCAACTTCTGGTGCTGCGCGTGTATCTGTTAATGATCATGATGATTCGATAATCCCATGGGTTGGCCTGGGTGGATTAAGAGGTGGAAATGTAGCACACAGCGGTATAGGTATTGATGCACGCGTAACAACGCATTATACTCAAGAACAAATAGATGAACGTAGAGAACGCGAACTCAATGGTATTAAATGGGGTTAATTATAGCTGGTGGCATTAGTTACATTAAGTGATACATTGCGATATAAGTTGAGGCCTCTGGTGTATTGTTGCCGTCACTTACCATAGTATCATTCAAATTAAACATACTAAGTTTATTTTGCTGTTTTCTTAGACAATGTGTCCAGTAATGACCACTCCGCTCACTACCAGAATGATTTACTTTAGATATAAGAATATAGTTAAGATTTTTTCCAGTCGACGGAAGGCTGAGTTTAGGTGGAAAGTTAGCCATTGTTTTTTTATCAAAAGATACAACTAAAATTTCGGGAGCATATACTAGCCTCTTAACAGTATGCATATAATCCCCACAATCGCATTTAGGGGCAATTGATAGAGCTTCGCGGTCCATGTTATGATCAGAATCACGATAAGAATGCTGTAATATATATTTTGTAAGATCCGTGGCAACATTTACGTGAAACCATTGTGTTGGTAAATTATTTTCAATATCATATCCTTCTTTTTTACAACTATCACACCACAGCGTTAGAGTGTATTTATGTTCAAATAGTTGATTTAATTTTTGATCATTTATCGAATCCAAAAAATAAGCTAAACATTCAGTATAATCCTCTTGCCGATTTCCAAACGTGTTTGACGGTTCTTTTCTACGCAATTCCATACGCATAGCGTAGTGTAAATTTGATGGATTTATAACACCACCCGTGGTGCTTGTGTTGCCTATTGCACCTGTAAACTGTTGCGATTGGTGTAGTAGATTAGTATATGCTGTTGCTACGGGGTTGTGTTTTAGATCATTCTTTAAAAAATATTCAGTAACCGATGTGCATGTTAGGAGTGATTGTATGAGGCTGTTGAAATAACAGGTGGATCCATTGTTGACAAGTCCGAATGGGTGTGGTATTGAGTGACTATTAATTTTTTGCATGATATTAGATATAAATTCCACCCTTTTTTTTGTTTAAAAGAGTAGTGTCTAATTTTTGCGCGAATAGTAACACTATGACCTTCAATATCTGGCTCTATAGTATGACCTTTACATTTTATATAAATTTTATTGCCTCTAATAAGTGGAGGGTTCGGTCCTATTTTTTTAACCTTTTCAATAGTCGGTAGATGTCCACCTATTACAATTTGTTTGTCTTCAACCCTATCAACGATGCCTTGTAGATTGTATTCCATTTTTATTATTCCATTCAATGGTTTAAATCTTAATCAATATTAAGATCACCATACACTTCACCATCTCTATAGTCTGTAATTTCTCTATTAGTAGTTTGTACACCTGTGGCAACTGGGTATTTCAACGCTGTCAGTTCTGTATTGAATTTATGAGTCATCAACCGCTGTGTGTTGGCAAGGAACATCAAGTTTCTAGCAAATTTGGTATCAAACCTTAGACGCCCCAGTTCTGAGATATAAGCTCTGTTCTTACTCTTATTTTCGGTATTGGATAGCTTACCATCATCCGCGTTTTGGTAATGCATATAATTAGCAGCGGATGGTGGGGTTACAAATATTGACCGTGTGGGTTCGTCGTTTTGTTCTTCGTGTCCTGCGGTTAATACACTATCTTGTAATAGTGCTTTTCCCCATAGTTGGTCAGATATGAATTTAGGGTAGCCGTACATATCAATACTACTGGAACCAGATATCAATTTAGGTAGCCTCGTGTGAAAGACATCACTACTAATGTCTATATATGGATATTTACATAATATACTGAGTATATCATGTGTTGTATTATTGGTGGCCATTGCATCAAATTCTGACCTACTCGATCCTATGATTTCATTAGCAAAGGAATCAAAACTGTAAGAATAGTTGTAAATATTGGCCAATGCTATTTCTCTACGCATGGCATTTACGTTGATTGGGGAAATGTTGAGGTCTAGAATATTGTAAATTCTGGAGGATTCGCGATTGATTGGACCAGTCGTCTTTTTCTCCTCAACATATAATTGTAACAACCCTTCGGTTTTACTTCTATCGCTACCTGTTGTAAGCTCTAATGCTTGGGCGACGGACACTGTTGATTGATAGGTGGGTTTATCGGGAACACAAACATCAACTATGTTTCTATCCGCACCAAATATTGTAGAATATATTCTAGTATTGTTGGTGTATCTTAGTAATGTGGTTATCTTTTCCACAAAGTCCGCATATAATTTGTCATCAAATCTACGCTGTCCAAATACAATCTTATTATACATCTCTAACAAATCAACAACACCAGGCATAGAATCGAGCGTGGGGCGTGATTGGTAGTCGTTCATCGTTAATCGTACACCGTATAGATATTGAAACAGCGGATCGCCACTACTACTATCAGGGTATCCGAGTGTAGGATTTCTTAACTCATACTTACCATCACCCCAAGTACCCCTATCAGCCTTACCAGGGACCAAAGGTAAAGTCATAGTAGATAGAGGCATTAACGGCATTCTATTGTTTTTATTTTTATAATCCACTATACTATTTTCAGCAACTTCTAAATATAAAGGTACATCGTTAAGTTCAGATAAAATACCCATAATTGCTGTCGAGAAAGAATCGGATGCATTTATAAGTTGGTCTAACAACCCATAATACCAAGTAGAACCACTTTGTGAGGTGCGTTTATCCATTTTCTTAGTACCGCCATGTATATTTTGAGCTGGTGGCATAGCTATCACAGTGGTATCTCCATCCCGTGAAACATCAACACCCATTCTAATGATGTCCTTGATAAGAGAAGCCCTTTTCGAGATAAGTTTATACATATTATTAAATATTGGTAGATGTGCTCTCATACTATCCTTTACACGTGGAGGTATTTCCGCAATGGATAACACCACATTTGACTTCTTACCTGTACGATCAGTTTCGCTGAGTGCATTCTTTATGGCTCTAGATAACGAAGCAAATAAGATATGTTTGGGGTCTCCTACCTTAGTATTTTCATCAAAAATACTCCTAATATCTGTAATCAAGAATGAGTCGCTTACGTTTTTAAAATTCACGGATGATTTCATAGGCATTCCCGGGCTGGGAACTTTTGAATCATAATTAATAAGAGTCAATCGGCCAGCCAAATAGTTGAATACGGCTTTCATATCATCAATAACAATGTTTCCGTTAGGAAATCCGCCTGCATTGCGCGTTTTGCTCTCCGCCGATGCGTGGATTCCTAAAGAATTGGCGTACGCTCCCTGGGTTTCATAACTCGCAATATTTGCAATCGCATCCACCATGCTTTGCGTGTTGGGGTATGTGTTTGTATAATAGCCGCCATGTATGCGGCGCCTAGCTGCGTCGATCTGGGTTGGGGATGGTTGTCGTTGGATGTTATTAATCGATCGGGATAATCCGCTATGAGCCATGTTCTTGAGTGCTTTACTTGCGATATGTGCAGCGAGCGGTTCGAGTTGTTGTATATAACGAGTATTGCGTATATCCAATTTACTGACAGACTCTAATATGTTATTATCGTTAATATAGCTGTGTTTGTGGTGTAGATTTAATGCTTTACCAAAACCGTAAGATATAGGGTTGGTGTGTAGGGGGTCGGTGCCATTATTTATGAGAATTACGCTGGGGATGGCTTCCGATTCACCATATAGTTGAGATGCGTCGACATAATCTGTTGCAATTTGTATATAGCTTCGTATGTTACCGTAAGAACCTTTCGCTCTACTAATACCTCCAATATTTCTATACATTGTATTTGAAACACCAAACCCAACCATCCGTGAGAATGGGGTGATATCCATAGGTGCATCAAACATAAAACCATCATAATCCGTATTGAATGCAGAAAACTGCCAAGCGGTTGGGATTGCGGACATCGCTCCTGTGATTGTAAAATATTCTACTGTGGTCTTCCAGCTGGCGTTTTGACCATTGTTGGCCTCGGCGGCCTCTCGGGCGAGTGCGTTTAATGGGTTATGAATAGTTGTGATGTTTTGGGTAAATATGGTGTCAGTGACCTTACGATACTTTTGGCCGAGAAGGTTTCTATATGAGGTCGATGCTTCTGCTTCGTCCTCGACAACAAACGCGTCGGCTGGATCGGCACCAAGATACCCAAACAACCTACTCAAGCGATGTTTATAACACGACCTGCACCAAATATCCTTGTATGCGCTATAGTGTGGATGCAATTCATTATATATATAATTCATTGCGGCTTCAACGCCCGGGGGGTCGATATCAACCGCAGGCATAGCACCAGCTATACTAATGTGGCCGTCCGTGATAAGTGACACTGCATCAATAGTTTCTGGATGCATTGTTGTCCCCTCGGCAAATTTTTTTTCATACGCATTTATCATCATTTTACTAGAGTAGTGGTGGGACCTCGCGCTTGCCCAATTGATATTAGAAATTTCAGCAATACGTTTAATCTCAGCAATAGCAGCAGTAACAGCCGCTACTATGTTCCCATCCAAACCGCCAACAAGCCCGCTATTGGCTGGGGCCATGCCGGATTTGGGGTGGGCGTCGCCGGCCTTAGGGTCCCCGGGTAGATTCTGGTTTAGGCGATTGCGTATGTAGTACGTGACATTGTCGTCACATCTGCTTGTTAGTTGATTAAGTCCTACCATTTCTATAGCCCTGTTATCAGGATTACCACCAGTACCACCACCAGCCTGCCTGTTTATATCTATAGGATCCCAAACATCTCGGCGCCTGACTGTGGGCACCCCTACCGCTTGTAAGTATGTAAGTGGTGGTTTTACACTATTTCCTGCTATCTTCGCGTCCCGGGCATCCGCGGTGCTGTAGGCGGTGCCGTATTCGTTGGTCTGGATATCTACACGATTTGCCACTGGGGTGTCAAAACGAACCTGCCCGTTGGCCGTCGCCCTATGTATTTTAGTGAGTACGTTACCGAGCGACTCATTAATATTGATTTTGTGGTCGGCCGCATATATATCACGAATCCCTAGTTGATGAAGAACAGCTGGTAAGGCGGAGTGTGCTACTGCTGAATTTGTGCTGTATGGTATAATTGTTTTGATATCCGTATCTGTTAATACAAAACTACCTCTATCATTACCAAACCCTGCCGAGTTTGGTAATAATTTTCCAATACAGTCTATATAATCTCGATGAAGGTCGGATAGCTGGTTAGAAACGGGTTCCAACATATAAACAGCGGCGGCAGCTGCGTAATGTGCAGAGTGTTTGGATGATAATACATCAATGACAGAGTTTACATATGCACTAATTAGCCCAGACATATTAGAAGTAACAGTATTGGCTTGTTTTTCAATAAGTTCTTGTAGTTTTGGATGTTTAAACATCTGGTTAGTAGCTGTAACTGCTATTATCCTTTTTTGTTCATACTGTGGGCGGAACAATCTAGCACAGATATTGTTAGTCAGCCTACTAGATTCTTCTATACGAATAGTATTTATCATATTTTGTAACTCTGCATTAATTGCAGTAGACGCTACCGCCTCCCAACCATCAGTATGGTAATAACCTAGTAGTTGTATTATTTTTTTCTTTAACTCAAATAAATATTTTGTAACTCGATTATGATATCCGTATTTAGATAGAAAACATGACTTAACAGTTTCTTCTGTAATAGTAGCAAACGCCGCAACGCATGGCGCATCATATCTCTGAGTCGTTGCGTCTTTCGAATCATGCAACCATCCATTTGGGACATCAAACCCATTAAGATTTTTAATAAAGTCCTCTGTGTGTTTTTTAACACCGGCGGCATTGGCAACGCCGATGGTGAAGAAGGCGTCGTCGTTTATATGGACTACCCCAAACACCGTCTTGGCGGCGGTATTACCGACGGCATTACCCGCATTCGACCTGGCTGCTTTCGCATCTCTTCCATTCATTGCGGCGTCGACAAAAGTACTACTACCAGCCTGTTGTAGTGCCAACGCGGATGTGGCGATTCCTTGGGCTTGGATATTAGCATTGTTACTGGCTATACCGTCGTAGACACCACTGTCGCCCTTTTTGGCTGTCGCCCTTGTATACCCAGTGCTGGCGTTTTGTTCTGAGACGGCGCCATCTTTGGATTCTGCAACGTTATTTACCAACCCGTAAATAACCTCGACCTCAGACCAATTATTACCATTCACTTTATGTGGGATGTTATCTCTGGCGACACCTTTCTTTTCTATTATTCTGCGACCTATAGATAATAGGGATATGTGTCTTACGATATTTTTTTTGATATCTGTGTTATTCGCAACAAGTAGGGAAACACTGTGATCCAGTCTTCGGTGCAACCGAGTAGATATATCCATACCACCGAAATAAGCATCTATTAAATCTATGGATTCTTGCGCCGTTCCAGAGACGTTTTTGGGTTGTAAATTTAAAAGAGTATCATGTAATGTGAGGTACCCACTTGCATTGACCCCTCTCTTACTGGCCGCGCGTCTAAATCTGGCAATTCTATCTGCAAATACAGCAGTAGAATCAGTATCTGACATAGCCTGCGATTTATTATCCTGACTTCTAGATTTTATACCATCAAGCACGCCTGTAGTCGTCGGCAGTTCAATATCCTCAGATGTGGTATTAAAACGCTTAATAGCATTAAACCTTTTAATTTCATTAATATATCCTATATAGTGTGTTGGAGCTCTGGGAGCATTACCACCTATAATTTCTGTGGCGACTGGATGCCATATTCTATTAAAATCCATATATACATCCATAATATCTGTGTCTGTATATGGACCACCAAATTGATGAACTCTTATTTCTTCATCTGTGGCAATCGCTGCGGCAATTGCTGTGTAATTTACAGAATCGGCTCTTAACGCACCATATGCACCTCTTACATTAGTAGCGTATATGTTTTGAAATGTGTTTGTTTTGGTTATGATATCGTTGTATATAGGATCGCCATTGACATGTGATAGATCTGTTGCAAAATGTTTAATCAAAAGAGCAACCAAATCAATAGATGTTCCAGAATACATAGCACCATCTTTTTGAATACCAGAGTCTATAAACAACCCTCGTATATTGTTACCACCTATAACAATATTCTCAATTTGGCGAATAAGTTGCAGTTCTTCTGGTTTATTGTAAATATCTCTCCAACCGGAAAGGATAGAAGTAATAGCAGCCTTGTCATTGGAATACACAGTAGTAGTCAGGTCTGGCCAACCCAAACCATTAAATACTTCTTGACGTAAAGGACCGTTGGCTGGATTTTCAATCAAAGGCGCGTATATCTTATTTGATGAACTATCCCAGAATTGCCTTAAATACATAGCAGTTACCTCATTGAATTTCATCATTAAACCAGCATTTGTGTCGAGTTTGCCGATATCATCATCATTGGTTTTTAAATCGTAAAGATCTCCGTTTTTATTTCTATCTTGGCGTCTCTTATTTTCATCTACATTCAAATCACCCCTAAACCCAGGTTCTTGTAAATAATAATCATGCCTACCAGTAAAATTGCCTGGTAAAGTGCGTACTCCTTTATTATCCAACTCCATCAGCAAATTACCAAAAGCGTCGTTAGTTGTACGAACGGCATTAAGGGAGTTTGGGTGTCCAAAGTTGCACATTTTAATTTTATCGTGTTGGGAGTATGGCGATTCTTTTGAATGCATCGTTTGTCCATGATAATGTGTTAGCGTGGACATTACGGTATCCATACTCCAAGCACCTATATGTAACAGCGGTGAGATCGCTGGTACCGCTTGTGCCGCTAGTGGTGATGCCAAACTGAAAGGTGTTGCCTGCTTGGACATATCATCTGGATCGATATTAGCAATTAATTGGTAATTCTTTGTAACCATTTGATGCGCACGCAACAATCCTTTACCATTAAAATCGCTAAACAAGTCCTGTATAAGGACTCTGTGAATGTCGGTGATCGAATCTTCCGCAGATTTCATAAGCGTTGGACTCACTACGCCTCTAAATTTGTTTAGAAACCCTTTAATTGTAGAGAACACTTCCTCACACATCATTTGCAGTTTGACGTGAGAAATAAGCACACGCTTTCCTTGAAACTGTACATCGCAAAGAGAGCCTAGATCAGAAGTTAAACCATATACACAGTCAGTCATCTTCTTTAAGAGAGCCTCCCATCTAATCAGACAATAAGCAACGTGCCGTTCAGGGGCCGTGGTCCACTCTTTCAAGGGCGTGGCTTCTACTGGCTTGGTCACGTCCGCAAGATTTTTCCAGTTAGCTGTAGCATTAGAATATCTGGTGATAATACTCTTAATGTCACTTTTGGCTCCAAGGCTCATATACCCTTGTGGGATTATATCAGTAGATAATCGCATTAAGTTATTTACTATATTTTTCGCATCACCTAATATCGCACCCGCGAACGTATTATTGGCTATCAACTTATTATAGTCTGTAGCCATATTATTGGCGTCCCACACATCGCCTGGAGTAGCGGGGTTGCTTTTATATAAACTACCGCCGACCTTTAATTCTTTTGTTAGTGTTTTGTACAATGCATTAGCATCCCATTCTAATACTGCGTCGCGGTAATTTTTAAGTGAGGATTGGATACTGTGTAGCATCTGTACGGGTCCTATGATAGACTCATGGAACATGATAGATATCTCTTGATTTACTCGGGAACCAGCATCCATACCTAACATCATGAGTTTGACGATTTTATATTTTTCATCAGCATCTTCAACCACACTTAATTTTTCCCTAGTAGATACCACCAACTGGCGAAACTCTGGTATGTTTTGCATAGGGGTATCTTTGCTAATTACATCGCTAAATTTTTTATCAATTCTTATTCTAAATTCTTTTAATGCCTCGTATATGTTTGGATCTAGGTTAAACTCCGATAACTGTGATATATTAGACGAAGATACACTCATATATTGATCGGATGGGGCAACACCATTACCTATAGTATCTTCATCTAATATATCAAAATCCTCAAGTGCGTCGGACCCATACCCAGAATCAACTCGCTTTTTACTCTCATCAGCCCTATAGGTTTTAATTTCCTTACGGCTCATCACCCCATATCTCTTATTAATATCTGCAACAAAATCACTAATAACAGCCATAACAATATTATCAACTTTTCTATCTGCATAAATTGTATATACCGCGTTAATCTCATTAACAATCTTACTAAGTACTCTGTCTGTATATTGCCCATTAAGATTAAACGGTTGTTCAAATATACACCCAATAAAACCAGCCCACATAGAACCAACCTCTGGAACCATAGAGATTAAAAGAGATTTATCATCACCTTCCGAGTCATCGAATTGGAAAAGATCCCTATAAAACTCAGCCAATAGGGGAAGTCGTGCATATAGTTCAAGGGCATTTTCATAAATCTTTGGTACTTGATATGATGCACCACCCAATATCAAACGACTAGGGCTAAGAGAAAAATGCTTCATTCCAGTACCGAAATTAAGCATGTTGTAAAGACCAGTCGCTGTAAATATCTTTGCGGTCATTGCCTTCACAATGTTAATGAAAAGTTCATCTTCTCGCTCAAATGTATTACACCAACCAGACGTTGAAGTCGTACCCTTCCCAGTACCAGACATGGCGACGCTATATTTATACCTCGCTTTAAGGATATTCTCGGCGGCCTCCTTATGAACACCATCACCAGGCCACGCCGCTTGCCCTGCGTGTTTAACAAAATCCTCAGGCTTAACACTATCGGATACTTGTTGGTTTGGTGCATTCAATGTATGACCGAAGGCTTGATTGTTGGCCTGGGCGTTGGCTGCGGAGTTGCCCCGGCCAACCGCCGACGGGTTTGTCGCAAACATGTCTTTCATTGACCCATATGGGCCGGTTTTAAATATATCAGCAGCAGACACCATATCGCCCTTCTGTCGTTGTTGAGTTATGCTACCTGCTATTCCATTAAAGGTTGGAAAACCTTTATAAGCAGTTATAGTGTCGCTACCATATCCGATAGCGAATGCCGAGGTGTATAGATAAGTAGACAGTCCGATATAGATTTCGTTAGGGCTCATAAAACTATCACCGCCGAATTTCTGACCAAGATACGCAAACGCAGACACTATGTTTTTTAATACATAAATCTTATTAACTGTGTATTTTGCAAATTTATACGCAAACAATGCGCGCCCAGGCGATATGGGGAGAAAAGGATTACCTGGTAATCCTTTCTTTGAACTATTAATACTAGCAAAAGTAGTACTAATAGCATCAGGTGCAGCGGCATCAAACTTTGTTTCCGCTTCACAGATGTGACTGTAGTAATGTTTCTTCATTATAGTTGTCGGGTTGGACATATCGACATCGATACCGCAAGTATTTTCTTGAAGTGTTGTGTTCATAAACATATTAAGACCTCTGCCGTTCCAAGGAAAAATCTCATACAATGATGCAATAGAATCACCAGATTTTTCATCAAACCAATTAACCATCAACTGAACGGACGATAGTAATTTTGATACTTCTTGGATATCATCTGGACTTGTAGCCACCGAGTCTGTAAAATTACCCAAACACGCATCTACAGCCTGTGCTACTTTATAAAGTGTTTTTTTGGCATCATAATTAAAGCGTAATATTGTTGCTATATTTTCACTATCCCATTTAGATGTTCCAATATCGCAAAAGTTTTTGGTTGATTCATCCCATTTTATTTCACCCGTTATCTTGGCTTTTGAAACTTTGTCTATCATTTCCTTTTCATCGTTCGCGAGTAGAGCTTTGACCTCATTACGATATTCCGATGTCACAACATCAAGACGAGCAGCAACCGCACTGCCTACAATATCTATGTATTTTTTATTATATTCTTTCATCTCTTGAGATGCTTTCTTCAGATTAAGTTTAAAACGAGCGATATTGTAAAAATGATCAAACGTCTTTACTGCATTTTTCAAAGTAACAACTGCTGAAAACTCACCGCCACCAATAACGGCTTGTGGTTTATCATAGACCGCGAGTTTATCATTAAATGAATCAATGAGTTTAATGACGTCATTCACATTAATTAACAACTCATTGAAAACGCCGTGTCTGGATTTCAACTCACCTAATACATGAAGCATTGACGTAAGTAATCCAATAAACCTATCCTTATGCGCTATGGCATTGGCATGTTTATAGTAACCAGTTAAAGCATACTCGATACCATTATCGAAAACATTCGACAAGTCATTCAAGACAGACTTAAATCGGAAAAGATGATCATCCATTAATATTTTTTCAGTACTGAGAATACGACCAGTCTTGAATATATTCTTGTATATCCGATCCATCAATACCTTCATTTTATATTTAAAATCCGCAAGGATATGTTTTCTGGTTCGCTGTGTATTACTTATCTTCTTGCGTAAAGCAACTCTACCACCAGTCGACTGTGCTTGTTTCTCCTGTTTCTCCTGTTTCTCCTGTTTCTCCTGTTTCTCCTGTCTAGCCTGTCTAGCCTGTCTAGCCTGTCTAGCCTGTCTAGCCTGTCTCGCTAGCTGTGCGAGCTGTGCGGGCTGTGCGGGTTGTACTGGTTGTGTGGGCTGTACTGGTTGTACTGGTTGTACTGGTTGTGTGTGTATATTGCCTCCACTTTTTGATAGATGGTCTGCAATTTTACTATGTTGTCCATGATTATCCTTAAGGGTCTTAACCGCCCTTTCAAATATCTCGATATGTTGACGGGTGAGGGTATCGAATGGTAATTTATCCATAATACTTTGAGTTTTCATAATGAGATCAGATAGTTTGGAGTTGTTCTTATATTCGGAAATGTTCATACCGATTGTATTTAATGCTTTTTCAACACGCATGGCGATATGCGCGATGTTATTGACATCAGACAACCAAAAACCCAATTTAGCACCCCATTCAGAAGAACCAATAGATTGTTTAATACTTCCAATCAAACCCTTGAACTCCTTGCTTTCTGCTAGAAGTTTAACGATATCCTTATCCGTAGGGCGTAGTACTGTATGTGTAAGATTGGAAAGTATGTTAAGTTGTCTTTGTAGCTCTTTAATAATAAGATTATAAACAGACTTGATACCTTTCGCCTTGTTTGCGATAGATCCATCCGTGCTTCCCAGAGCCTCATTGTGTAATTTGGAATAACTTTGGTTCAACATCATCTTGAGTGACTGTAAATTAGATAAGGTGCGTTCAATACTGGCGGCGACAGCAATATATTCCTGATTTAATCCAGCACCAAGTGATACTATTATATCAGACACCTGATTACAAATACCATCAGAACTAAGAGTTGTGTCAATAATATCTCCATATACACTGTTGATGACACTGGCGACGTCCAAACAAAGTTTCTTTTGCTTTTTTTCATCAGCAACAATAACGGATCCTAGGCGAGGGTTTGGTACATATTTTTTCAAATGATCCAGCATCTGGTCTGTAGTCTCATCCCCTTTAAGAGGTTTTCCTAAAATATTGGATACGCCATAAGATAACTTCTTGATAAGGTCTTTCTTCGCCTTGGACGAAACACTGTTGTTGTAGTTTTCCATACCTTCGATTCCTCCAAAAACACACCCCTCATCAGCCTCACCACCACCAACAGCCCGTCCTAGACATTTAGAATCACCAAAGACATTTGCACTTGCGACGACCTCAGTCCAATAATCATTGATCGACATCGTCTTATACTATTGTAATAGTTTATTTAAATAATTTAATTCTACTATTATATAAACAAATGTATGGTGGTTCGACGAACCCGAGTTCTTATTGTAAAATAGGCGTGTTTTTACAGCACAATGCCCCAACCTTCTATGATAATATACAAGATCTATGTCTATTTGGAGCTATTAACCCTAGAAGAGGGGATGGGGTAACATTGTTACTTCCCGATATAAAGGTACAAAAACAAATTGATAAATATGTTGCAACAGATGCACGAAAGGCTGTCGCAATGATTAACGCGTGTATACTTCCAGTTTATATTGAATCGATCAGTGGTTTTAAAAATGATGATATACCTAACAACCTTAGAAATAAATTACCTGTCGCTGAGGTTAAAAAGGATTCAGTTGTGTTAGAAAATGGTGCTGTAATTACACCTAACACAAAATTCAATAGATTACATGAAACATCAAATATTGCTGTATATAATATCAATAAAGAAGTACCTACTGATGGGGATGCATCCTTTGCATTGAAAACAAGAAAACCAGCACCCCGTTTAAAGACAGGTGGCAATGATGATTTTGAAAAATTCAAAGCAACGAGAGGGGCAAATGGATTTGAGTGGCAAATAATGGAGGAAGAAGCAAAGGTACTGACCGTTACTCGATCGTCCATAGCTGGTATAGACCACTTATCCCATCTAGGACTATCTCTCATTAATTATTTACTATCCCCCAGTGCTGGTGATGAATTAAATGAGCTTGGAGACTTGTTATGTAAAGTCCACCCAGTGAGTCCACTCTATTACCTCTTTTGCGCACCACTCCTTACGGAAGACGAAAGAAAAAAATGGGTATCCACTATTGCTGAATATGATAAAAAAGAAACATTGGCAACTATATTGAATAAAGGATTGCATCTGCATAAGGCATTAGCAGACTCTCATAAAAATCCCAAGATAGTTCGTGCCATTTCCCCTAAAACAGTATGTAATGATATATTTCAACACGCGGTATCAATAACTGATACTTATTTCCAGGATGTCGATTTTAAGAGGTTTGGTGGAAAAACAGGTTTTACTCAATGGGTTATTCTTGTTAGTGAATTTACCTTTCTATATACACGCCACTACACATCAGCTATTTTGAATAAAAAAAAGAAAGAAATAACTAGAATATTTGAAGCATATGAGAGGTGGGTGCTTAGACCATGTCTCCTCAAGAAATGGAGTGACGGATTTACACTGGTCAACCCCGAGTTCGATAACGCAATATTTTCTAAGGAACGGTTCTGTACCATACTTTCCCTTTACGTAAGCCATAGATTTTACCCCTCTGGTGGTAATTTGGCTAAACTATGTAAGATAAAGGATGGTAAGAGTAATGGCGTCAATTATGGTACTAAATTACCACCTAACACTATACTACCAGTAAGCGATGAACATATAACTGCCAAGTTCTGGATGGACACTATTTAAAATTAAAAATGATTAGTATATAAGAAAAAAATGTCTAATCCTATTAGATGCCCATCTACTAATGACTCTATTGGAGAATATTATGCAGCATATATGGCATTAAACGAATATATTACCGACCATCCAACTGGCAAGCAAATGATTGACTATCTTCGCGATTTTGGTATTTCCAACTACCCACAGATAATGAGAATAATTACTAATATCAGATTTATTGATGCGCATCGCATTACAAACCGCTAGTACTATTTTTTTATTAAAAATTGAAAAGGTGTTATAGAATAAACATCATGAAGAGACAAAATCAATCGATCGACGTCAAGGAGGTTAAGCAGATTATCAATGAGAACCCCTCAGGGTTTCTAGATATCACATTTGATAAAATCCGTGAATTTAAGAAAGCGGGTACCGCTTCTATTAAATATGCAGATGTGAATATTGTGAAAAAAGACAATACTAAACAGCGATTAAGTTTAGCGTGGTCTGCTACGCCTATTGTATTTGACGTGGCTTATAATTCTGAATATAATAGTGCATCTCTAACATTTAGAAAATCATCTGGCGTTCTCGGAGATGTTATCTGTTCTGTATATGATGAATATAAAAGGCAAGTACAACGTGCTAAAGACGGTGGTCTTATTAGCAAAAAATATCAAATCAGAACCATTGTACAAGAAGAATACAAGGATGAACCTGCAGAGGATCCACTTATTCGACTAAAGCTTGGATTTGGAGCTGATGGTAATGCCTTATTTGATACTTATAAAATCGTAAACAGTAATGGTAACATTACACAGGTACCTATCAAATGTACTGTGGATAATGTTAATTCATACCTATGCTCTGGTACTTTGACCAGTGGATATGTTTCTATTGATTCTGTGGCAATGGGTGGATTTGGTATCACCATGCCTGCGAAAGTAACTGTGTTAATCATTAAACCAATTCAAAATAAGCAACCAGAGTTATCTAAATTTATGACCCAAGGTGATATCGATGCTATGGCGTGTATTGAAGTATCTGGTAACAATGATAATGACGACGCTGATAGCGAGTGTGACGATCTCGGTGATGGCGACAGATCTATGTTCGCTGGTTACTAATTAATTTTCAAAAGCATTATATATGTTTAATAATTCTTTTTTTGCACTTACAATCCCAGCTGTAATAATGGAACATGGGTCTTGATGTTTTATTTCTAAAGTAATATAGTTATATGATGAGTGTTTCTTACTACATGCGATAAATTCTATGGTTGGATCTGCTAAGTATCCATATTTAGAAATAAGATTACCAATAATAATACTTTCATTGTATATTTTATAATTAGCAGAGCCGTTTAGGTAAGATATATCAACAATCGGCGACTGACTACTAGTTTTTTTATCCTTTACTTCTGGATAAATAGCATCAAGTCTTTTTTGCAAACTACGCAAACCCATCCTCACAATTTCTATTGGTTCAATAAATTTTTGTCGCGGGATAACAATATCCCATCTAGTAGGGGTCACGCATTTATATTTTACAAGTCCTGGAAAAGTATATAACGTTGATTGATTACCATTCCCTGTTTTGGTATGTATATCAGGTATAGTTAATCTTTTATTTGGACGCAAATAAGTTAGTATATTAGTCCCAGAACATATCTTTTCTTTAGAGTCTATACTTGATGTGTATACAGGAATAATATCATCCGTATCATTATACACATCCAGTCCACATTGCACCTGTACTTGTTTTATAGGTATACCATGTAAACGCTTGCGGATTTCATGGATGATAATAAACTCATCATCAGTATTAATATTATCAAAATCCAAATATTTCACATCTAAATCATAATTGATACAACATCTAATACTATTTGCTATCTCCACTGTAGAATTATGCAATTCAAACGAAAGATCTACTGGGGTATCGGTAGGTAAAAGATTACCTATATTTTTAAAAATATCAATTATATCCTGAGGTATAGGATATTCCGTTCTCTTTATATTTTTAACAGTCGTCATACATTTATATACAACGATATTTCAATTTTTTTATAATGTATAAGATATTAATTGAATACGTAGCATCGCAAGAAAACAAGAAATTACTAGAATCTCTCAAGCCTGTCAAGCATAAGGTGCATGTACTCATTGTTCATAATAAAAAAAAATACCCTCAAGTAAAATCACTCCCATGTCTGATAGATAACGGTCGTTTAACCTATGGTTCTGATTCGATTATCAAATATACACACTCAAAGTCTAACACACAAGCACCCACTCAGGTAGCTTCAACAGATATAGATTCATTTTGGCTTAAAGAATTAAAATCGGAAAAGACGCCCGATGACGAGGACGTTGCTGCGGATATACGAAAACGAGCGATGGAGTCAGCACTGAATAGAAAGGGTCGCACTACACCCTTCACGTCCCGAACACCCAAACCATCGGCACAGCCCCGGCCACAGGCTATGTCGAATATAGACAATTCATCAGATTCGATGGGATGTAGTGCTGTAGATATTGAGACAGATCCTATAATGAAAGAATTCTGGGCAAATCAAGGTGTTTAGTGCATTTCTATCTACTAGTATATGCGTTTCTATCTGTTGGTATATATGTTAATTCTGGTAGTTCGATACATATTCTCTCCCATATATTATCATTGGATATGAGAGTATCTCTACTCTGTAAATGGATACACTCTAATATTTTTTGCTTTCTGATTCCTTTTTCAATAATAATTTCAAGTATTTTGTAAATAATGTATGGATAATAAATAGTATTTGATTTTCCAGGGGGTTTTGCTTTATCGAACGTATAAACACATTTATTGAATATATTATATAACCGTCTAGTCTCTGATATTGAAAGTTGTGGCGGTACATACCCTGTAATTATTTTTCTAATAAAAGGTATATGGTCATTAAATTCTGTCCTACGTAATTCTTTTAAATATAGTCGAAGTTGGGAGCAACTTAACATTCTATTTTTGATTCCATCCCGTACCATACAATTTACGACTTGGTCTATATATTTTTTTTGAATCGTTATGTTCTCCTTTGCCTGGATACAGTCAATCCAAAATTTACAATGTTTCAGTGGTGCATAACAGCCATGCCCAATACATTGCCCATCCTGTTTATAGAATTGCGAGTTTTCAAATATGGTACCATACATGGGTGTTATCTTTCCACACCCATTACATATCAAATCGCTTGTTTCTGAAAAAACTTCCATTGTCGACCCGCATTCGCATTCTGTATAATTTATTTTTGTAACTATATTTAATGTTCTATGGTATTGGTTTGTTATTTTTTTATGTTTTGTGGAAAACATACCATCAATAAAAAGCATACATTGATTTAGTTTTCCAATATAATCATGTCCTGTCATATACTGTATATATGATTGGTAGATACTATGTCTTTGGTTGACCGGCGTGTCATAATATTGCGATAATATACCAGCTACTCCGATATTATAATTATCTCTAACTTGACCATATGTAGCATTTATCCGATTTAATCTATCTAATGTAAGTACATCAGGCATAACATCTTTTTTTAGAATATCTAGACACCTACCAACGATCTCTATATTTAATAAAAAATTAGAGTGGCGGGATTCGAGTGTGCTTTTTTTCTGCATTTATATAATTTAAACAAAAAACCTTTTAATGGGAAAGCATGTCTTCAGAAGATATTACATCGGTAACAGATTTCGATAAACTTTTGGATCTGGTAAAGGTTGATTCCAATTTAATCGGAAGCTTATCGGAAGAGCAAGTCACAATATTGAGAAAAAAACTAAACCCCTATGGTAAAACAATTGAGGGCGAAGGTACATATACATGTTTATCGATCACAAACCTGTCAGAACAATATATGAAACGTTTTCTTATGACAGGTCTAATTAGTTTTTTATATAGACAATGCGACGAGCATTTACTTAATGAGGGAGAACCCCCCGTATCTCTAGACGATTACGCAGTTTTTATGACAAAATATAACAGTGCTATCCACGATATGACTATTTCGAACACATGGCTTCAAAACAACCCAGCCCCAGTAGCAGCGGACCCAGTAGCAAGCCCAGCAGCGGACCCAGCGGACCCAGCCCCAGCCCGAGCCGACACGAAGTACGACGCCGATGTTTTATACCATACAAACGTTGTAGAGCGTGGCGTTGGTTTTAAGAAAAGATTAGTGATTAGGCAATTTCTGGATAACATGTTTCAATTCAACCCGGATAAGCATGTTAGATCAGCATATGCACATAATCCGTTAGACCCAGAAAGAGAAACCCCTTCTAACATTAAAAAGGATCAATTGCCTATTTTAACATTGAACGAAAATACACACCACATCCCACCGGCGGATACTTTTCATAGATGGACATATTATCTTGATTCTAATTACGAAGAGATTAGAACTGCTGTTCGTAATATTTATGCAGATAAGCCAGATTTAGAATATGCTATTAACCCATACGGTGAGTTTAAATCACAGGCCGAGGCTGATAAGTTCATTCAAAAACATAAAGATGAGGTAATCGCTGATATAATTACACTTACAAATAGCAAGTGGAATTTGACAGGTAGTTTTAAACAAAATAGAGAGCGTGTTAATTTTTACAATGAGCGAACTGTTGTGTTAGAAGAAATATTTAAGCAAATGGAACAGGATAAGAAATTAGGTGCAGATCTTATGCGTAAGCGAGTAAAGCGTAAGAAGCAACAAAATATTAAGGAAGCAGGTCCAGAACCAGAAGAATTCAAACAATATAGAAGAAATCACCCATCACAGCTTGAGACGATGGGTGCGGAAGATGTTATGCGGGAAAATAAACAAGCAGAAAATACACAGATCACACACACCAACCACGAAGAATGTCCATATGATGCTATCCAGGTTGATGTGTTTGATATGAGAGACGGCGGACAGACTGTTCAAAAATCAGAGTTTTTTACAGAAACAGAAAACAATAAAAAGATGGTATAGATGAATGTACGAGATATATACGGTATATCACATAAACAGGCAGTTGACCTAAAAAAATTTTATAATATACGAAACGTAAATACACTTAGAGCGTATGTTAGAAAAATACCACATATCATATCAAAAGCACAGTATGTGGGTGTAAAATATCATGACAAAATACACCCACACATAACACTACAAGAAGCTAAATATCATGTTGACTATATCAAAAAACATATACCAGATGCTATCGCTGTTGGTCCGTTTAGAAGAGAAGAAAAAAAGATACGAGAAATAACTATAATAACTACTCGTAATTTAGAAAATAGCATTAAAAAAATAAATCCTATTCAGATACTATCCACAGAAGATGATGTGGTAAATATTATCATTAAAGTTCGCAATATCTTTCGCCGCATTGAATTAATAAGGGTTACGCGGGAAGAAAAACCATTCGCTTTGCTGTACCACACTGGTGATTATGTTCAAAATGTAAATATGCATCGTAAAGCAAAGAGAATGGGTTACGATTTATCTTCTACTGGTTTGGTACAAAAAAACAAAAACATACTTTTACCAACAGAGCGTGATATTTTTGATTTTTTACGTATATCATATAAGGAACCTAACGAGAGATCACATTCTAAAATTCTGTAAGACGGGGTTATGGTTAAAATTATCGGATTGTTTTACTAGACTACATAGCTTCCATAGTTTGGGTGATCCAAATTTAAAAGAATAAATATTAGCAATCGTGTATCTGAACGGATCTGGTGCATCGCGAATATAAACTAATTTTTTATAATCTCTGCTGGAAAATACGCTGGATATCACACTATATGCATAATTTTTTTCTTTTCTTGAAAAACTGTTACTGCTTCTTTCAAAATAAGTCGCCGCACATCTTTCTGTTGTAAATATATTTACAAATGCATTTTTTTTGATTGATGATTCTAAATCTTTATCGTCTTGTAGTGTCATGATAAGATTTATATGATTATGCCTTCCTTGAAAAATAATCTTTCTCATTACTTCTTCTCGCTGTAGTTTTTTTAATACAGCACCACAATCATCGAAAACAACGATGCATCTGGGGTTAAAATCCAAATATCGTAATACATATTTTATATCGTCGGACGTGTTAAGTATTTTATGTTTATTTTTTCGAATAACATCTTTGTATAGTTTTATTAATCTTTGCTCACATAATATCTGTAATTCTCGGGTATTTGGGGTTTCTCTTGGTATAGGAATTCGTTTTATAGAAGACTCCAAATTTAAGGCATTTTGATCTGCCACTATATTAAATACCTTACGTAGCATATTTATATTATTTACCTTGGTGTATATAAGGGACGCCCCTTGCTGTCGCTCATATATACTATTCAACGCCTTGATGTCTATAGATGTATATATTACTGGATTAGGTACTACCCCGTCGAATGCGGCATTTGAGTCTGCTGTTGGTGAAAATACAAAAATATTAGGAACATGGTCTTTTAATAAATATAATATCTCCATTAGTATCGTCGACTTACCACTATTACTTGCTCCAAACAGTATTGTGTTTTTGTTTAAGAAATGTTTGTATGATTTCTCAAGAACATTTACACGCACATTCATTTAGATAAAATTTAAATCTTTTGTAAGCGATGTATCAATGCTATCACAAATGTCTCCACTTGCCTTATCACATAATTGTTTTCTGTGTTCAATTAATAAAAGTCTGTTGTGTATAAAAACTATAAACGTTGTTGTTAAGAAAATATAAAAGCTCGTCTTTATCTGAGTACAATCACTATATAGGCTAACAACCAACAACATTATAATAGTTGTTATCAATATTGCAACAAATATAGGATTAATGAGAATAACATTAAGTGAGCCTTCACTCAAATCGTTTGTATTTTTTTTTATAAAATTACCAATGTCCATTTTAGTTTATATCTAACGAATTAAAGAAAGTTTCATTATCAAATGCTGGTGACTGATTCCCTAACGTATATAGTGGTGATGTTGTTGGAATAGCAAACGCTCCGGGAACAGACGGCGACCGCGGTGGTGACTGTATTAACGACAACGACTGCGGCGGTGTTGACCGCGGCGGCGACTGTATTAACGACTGCGGTTGCGGCGGTGTTGACCGCGACGGCGACTGTATTAACGACTGCGGTTGCAACTGTGGTTGTGGATGCGGTTGCGGTTGCGGATGCGACTGTGGTTGCGGATGCGACTGTGGTTGTGGATGCGCAAATGGTTGCGGATGCGGATGCGGTTGTGGTTGTGGTTGTGGTTGTGGTTGTGGTTGTGGTTGTGGTTGTGGCTTCGGTTGTGGTTGCGGTGACTTCGCGACCTTCTTAGCAGCCTCCCGCTCTTGTTGTAATTTTTTTTTTAGATTATTACACTCCTGATGTAATTTATGATTTTCTTTAACAAGTTTTATCAATTCGGTTTTCATTCTCGATACAACTGTAAGATTAACTGATTTATTTGATGCTTTGAATATACTCCTAAACATGGATTCTCGCTCGTGTATGAGTGCAGCGACCGCACTGTCCTGCATACGGCGAACCAATCCAGGTTCATCATGTTTTTCTACAATAAGGTGTAATAGCTTTCCACATAAAATATCACCGCTAAAGGCCTGTACGGCGTTTGATAATACCTTGTGTAGTATTGTATCTCTTTGTCTATTGGTAGTTGATTCAAAAAAGTCTTCCGGTATAAAATGTTTCACTATTTCATTTACACAGTCTGTAAATGATATTGATCCATATTTAGTTGTTGTGTAGTAATATTTATGAATACCTCTTATTGTTTTCAAATATAGGTCAGAGTTTCTGAATGATCGTATATATTCCTTTATTACATGTTTATATCCATCTGTTATACTTTCAACTTCTCCACGTATTCGTTTTTGTTTGGCTGTTTGATAGAAATGATTATAGTATAAATCTACAATAAACGACCCTATAATCTCAAATGTAGAAAGCGATCTGGTACTACATGATTTTAGTTCGGACATGTTTGATTATTTATTATACTTATTTTAACATATTTATACACCATGGAAATATCTGTTTTCAAGCATGTGAAACGCACACTATCATCATCGGAACGCGTTATATTATTTAATATATTAGAACAGAGTAGTGGTCTACCACACTATCATTTTACAGCGTTTAATGAATCATATATTGACGATAATCTTATAACAAAATCTAAAATCGTCCCAGTTTTAATAAAGCAACTTTTACCGTATATTCGATCAGTGTCGCGAGATAAGAAACACGGAATCCCAATACAATTAGATAATGTTATTGCAAACATACCAGCAAAAGAACAGTTTTTTATTTCCGGCCTACAATTCCGAACTCAGAAAAAAAAAGTAGTATCGTTTGTATTTAGAGATGAGAAGGATGCGATAGAAAAATTACATCAAATGATAGACTATATTAATTTTAAAAAGTCGTATACCCCTTTACCAAAAACAATATTAGAAGTTTATGAGACCTCAGAAAAAACAAAACGAAAATACGTGTTTAATGAAGATATAAAACACATAGACGATGTTTATACCAATAAACTAGGTCCTATTATTTCTAACAATTTACAGCTTACGCTGTCTAATGCATTAGATATTATTTACGGTCGGTTATGGTTGGCTTACTGTAATACAATAATTAAGGGGCCAAAACACCCAGACACTCTATCATTGCTAGAAGATGAAACGCATATACAGGATCGTAATAAAATGATAAAGCGTCATGAAAATATGTTTAATAATATCAAACACATACAGCATGCTAAAGATGCCATTGGATATGAGATGTTTAATAAATACAAATTAAGTGAAAAAGAACAAAAGATTATTGATTTAGTGTATGTCTCTAAAAAGAAAAATGATATACTTTCCATGAATAACAAATGCAAACATCTTGGTCTAGTGAGAAGATTTTTATCTGGTCAAGAAGTAGATGAATTGAAAGACATAATGGATAGATCTAAATCCGATGTAATTACATGCAAGTTATGTAAATTTAATATACTGTGTCCTCATTACTTTGATGGCGGTGACTTGATAAAAAATTATACAGACGGGATACCTATAAATAATTCATATTTTTGCAAGTATTGTGGGGAGAGTGTTGTTACTATTTTTGCAGAAGATAATATTGCATTTGACGGAGTCTCTATGTACGATATTGAACAATCGCCGTTTAAGGATATGGTATGGAAGAATGTTAGAATGAATATTACATCACATATGGATGTATCTAAAATAACGAATCCAAATACACTAGTTAATAGCATATCCTCTCTTATTTATGATCATATTCATGGTGAATATATAAGGCAATCCTCAATAAAAACAAATACTATTGACAACATAAATAATATTATGTATCTATTTATCTCTATTTACACAATAGCGGCGATGATGAAACTCGCACCACATAAAAAATATAGTATATCGTTCAAAAAACACGCCTACAAAACGAGAAACCATCTTTTTCGTTTTTGTTTAGAGTTATTAACAAACACCAAACAAAATCTCGTTGATAAAATATCTAACATAACAGCAGACAGCATACCACCTATTTTTGCTAAAGCATACAAAGCATTAGATATCGACGGTATCTCAACTGATTATGTGGTTAAAGCACAAGAACCAATGTACATTGTAGGTGGTGTAGTGTATCAATATCTATATTACGCACATAAAAAACACAAGTCATCGTTGAAATACACAAATATAAAGCATATTCTTGGTGTAGAGTTACAGGATGTACCCTCTCTCAAACACATCACCGAACACGCCACTATGCCTGACGACTGGGCTACGGTGGGCGCGACGGGCGCGACGGGCGCGACGGGTGTGGATCAATCATATGCGTATTGTTCATTTAAGCATTTTATGTCTTATGTAAATAATAAGTTATATACTCTACCAACAATAAAAAACCCCCAACATGAAGAACACCGCAGCGATTTTCTAAAACTCCAAGAAAGTTATAGAAAGATATCTACTCAGACTCAGAAAAGATTTAATATACGTAATAATATTTCATATAAGAAAGATCATGGAGTATTTATTTATCAAAAAATACCATGGTCATACATATATTGCGAAGACGGTCGCAAGCATAAATTTAATATTTATATTTATGAAGACAAGACAGAGATATCACCATCTACTGTAAATAAATGGATATTGGGTGTGGATAAAAACAAACAACTTATACAAAAAAAGATTGTTGATGTTAAATGTTCTGTATGCAAATCTGTATGGTCTAAGTTAGGGCCTGGTACTAAAATACCATTAACTATTATAGAGAATGACAAGATCGCTGATTTTTATACTTTTTACACTTTTAAGTGTATAGTGGAAGGTATCCATACATTTGAGAACGATGTTTGCACGAAATGTGGCATAACACCGCAATTTATACAGTCTCGCGACAAATCATTTTATAGTAAACATAAATTTGTTAAGGAAAAGCAAAATATAGTTTTTACTAAACATAGCAAAAAACCAGTAATAAAATATCCTAAATGGAAGGCACTTAATGAACCAATGTCTCAAATAGCATCTATTCTTCACCTACCATCAAGTGCACTCAACAATATTGGAAGACCAACAGGTGCGGGCGCAGAGACTACTATGGCACACATATTATGTTTAAATACGTATGTAAATATGGTAATAATAGAATATGAACTCCTTCGCAATGGAACAAAATTAGCACCTGGACTATCTTCTTTTAAGAAGGAATGGAATATTAATTTTTCAAAGTTTCCAGATATCTCGTTTGAGCATAGAAAATATGAAAATCTGGATATTCAATACAACTATACTCTTTACACCTTTTCTGATTTTTTACGAGGAGTATATTCTTCTTTCAAGGAAAACTCACCAGAGTATAAGGCTGGTGTTGCAGTTGTACGGTATTTTATTGATAAAATATTGACAACAGAAAAATTAATAGGCACTGTAGCAATAATGGAAGATACCAATGACGATATCGTCGATGTAGAAAGTGCTAAGATGGCAAGTGCTACTGCGGGTGAAGTATTCGAACCCGATATTGATGAGTTTGCAATGAATAATAATTTATAAAAGAAATTGAATAATCTTATACTAAAAATGGCTTACCTCAAATTGATAGTTGGACCCATGTTTTCGGGTAAAACAACAGAACTGTTAAAAGAATATAGAAACCATACCAGATGTGGAATGACATGCTGTGTTATTAATCACACCAAAAACAGCATATCAAATACCATACCGAACACTATACCGAACACTATACCGAATATCATGGCGACTCATAGCGGAGATAGTATTATAAGCTCATATACTGTAGATTCGTTAAGTTGTGTTTTTGAACAAAAGCACAATTTATGCGATGTTTATTTTATAAACGAAGGTCAGTTCTTTGATGATCTATGCTTATGGGTTAATTGGCTTATCTCTCGCAATAAAAAAATATATGTATGCGGACTCGATGGCGACTATAAACGTGAAAAGTTTGGTCATATTTTAGATCTTATTCCAAAATGCGATGAATTTGTTAGACTCAAAACTGTTTGCCAGCTATGTAGAAGTAATCTTGGAATTTTCTCTAAACGAATTTCTGAACATTCTTCGCAAATACTAACCAACGCGTCTCATTATAAAGTAGTTTGTAGAAAATGTTTTTAATTATATATGTACGCTGCTACTGCAGTCGCTGTTACTGGTTTATATTTTTTATATACTCGCCCAGTCGTAGTTAGAGGTGGTGGTCTTTTTGAAAAAAAAATATTAATTGTGGATACCAATAACTTATGTGCTGGTTTGTTACGCGATGAGAAAAATCTTATATCGTGTATGGAAAAACACTACGAATCGTTTATAGAACATAATCCCGAATACATTATACACTATGTACTTAAAAACAAAAAAAATATGAGACGTGTTGATGGTAAATGCGTATTACAAACACCTGTTCTTTCTCTTGAAAGATTAAAAGAGTTTGTATCACAGACAAATGCTAGGGTATCAGTGGCTGTTGAGTATATATCACATAGTATGGATAAATGGAAAAAGTATCATTACCTACGTGCCAGAGATGACTATTCCTTATTTTTACTAGCAAGAATGTATAAAAAAAAATATATGCGACCAATTATTATGACCGATGATAAATTTAAGGATTATGATCAGTTTGGATTTATTCCAAATTTTACACTTATTAACATAAACGGTAAAGACGTTAGTATTAGACCCAAGCCAAATAGTCTTGGTCCTTTTAAGGATTATGAGATTATCAAGGTATCTTTGGTTTAATTTATTTTTTTACATAGAATACCAAACGCTGGTGGCGTCGTTATCGGTATTACCAGAGATAAACTCTGCACGCTCCCCAGCGGCAAGAGTGAATGCTTCATCAAGGTCTCCGCCATCATCGTTAATTTCTAACGGGACGGCGGTTTTATTAATAAGAACGATACGATCACCGTAATTAGATGCGGATGGTGCTGGCAGCAAGAAGATAGGGGTACCAGAAGGACCAGCACCTCCTGCTTGAGCAACGATTCTATTTACTTGCCCTAAACCAGCAGTGGAGGCAGACAGTGTTGTAGCACTCGTTGCACTATTTGATAACGTATGCGTAACATATGCGTTGGGGTTAGACTTATGTCCAACAATATATGTCCAGTTAGCTGCAACGTCGGTACCATTACCACCATAGGAGTACATCAATCTACCACTAGTATCTGCCTTAAGAACACTAACTGTGACTTTACTCATAACGAATGCAACGGTGGCATTGGAAGGCAATGCCGCAACTGCATCGTCCCAAGATTCGGGGGAAATACAGAAGTCGCTATCGGAGGAAAGATCGGCAACTTGGTCTAGAACAATAGTTTCGCCAACACCATCATAAGTCTTAACAGAATATACACCATCACCAAGCTCTTTACCATCGTAACTACTGGAAATTTGCACATAGGTTCCGTTTGTTGCATCATCGGCATCAAAATCACCTGCGGTGACGCTGATAGTGTATGTATAAGAACCAGCAGAACCAGCACTAGCAAGTGCGCTATTAGCAATATTACGTGCAGTGCCACTGGATGCCACGTTCATAACAAAACCAGCAGTTTGGGAACCAGACACACTACCAGCACCAAGATTAATAAATCTATCACCAATTACAACTTCTGTACTGGTGTTGGTCGTCATAGCCCCAGTAACATTAAGATTACCAGAAATAACAACATTATCAGAAAAGGTAGCAACACCTGTTACACCAAGAGTACCAGATGCAGAAGCATTAACAGCGCTAACATCACCGGTAAAGGTAGAAGTTCCTGTAACTGCAAGAGTACCAGCGGTGGCAACATTACCACTTGTATTATTTACTGTAAATTTACCATCGTCTGCGATGGCGGTGCTGTTTAGTTTAAGGGTATTATTAACAACTAAAGCACCAGACAGAGTAGATACACCGGTAACACCATGGGTACCGCCAACAGTCGCATTACCAACTACAGAAAGAGTATCAGAGGCAGTAACTGCACCGGACAGAGTAGATGCTCCAGTAACCCCCAACGTTCCACCAACAGTTGCATCGCTACTTACAGCAAGAGTATCAGAAGCAGTAACGGCACCAGTTAAAGTAGATGCTTCGTCGACAACTAAAAGTCCTTTAACTGTAGTATTTTTAGTGGTAGCACCCATATCAATGTGACCAATACTCAACGTAGTTTTTCCCGTAGAAGTGGCAAAGATATTATTAGGATTGCCAGTAGTTGCGTTAGTAATATCACCACCACTAGCAATGAGATCTCCAGTTAAAGTGGTAATACCAGTCACTGCAAGAGTATCACCCATACTCGCGGCACCAGTTACACCGAGCGTACCCGCGATGGCGGTATTACCAGTAGTATCAGCCACCGTGAATTTATTTGTATCGCAAGAAATTCCACCATTAGCGGCAAGACTGCCCGTTAGAGTAGTATTGCCAGTTACACCAAGCAATCCACCAACGTACAAGTTTTCTTGCATACCAACACCACCAGTGATCTTCAATGCACCAGTTGCGCTGCTAGTAGAGCCAGTAGCGTTGGTCAATGTTACCACACCACTAGCTGTTTGAGTTGAGCCAGTAAAAGATGCTGTGCCAGTTGAATTAAATGTACCAGAACATGTTGTTGTCCCAGACACACCAAGCGTGCTAGATAAGGTAGTAGCACCAGTAACACCCAGAGTACCACCAAGTGTTGAGGTAGAGTCTGCCTCAGTAACTTTGAAATCCCCCACAGCAAGTGTTAGACCTCCAGTTAAACCAGAACCAATATTAACATCCTTTGTAACAGTCAAATTCCCAGCCATGGTATTTGTTCCAGCACCATCAACAGCAAGAATGCTACTGATAGTAGTTGCACCAGTAATACCAAGAGTTCCACCAACAGTTGCGTCGGAAGACAGTGTAGCGACACCAGCTGAACTAAAAGCACCACCAACACTTGTTTTTCCGTCCACATCAAGAGTGCCTGCGATAGTAGTGTTACCTGTTGTATCGGCAACAACAAACTTATTCGTATCGCAGGTAATACCACCATTAGCAGCGAGGCCACCTGTTAGAGTAGTAACACCAGTAACACCAAAAGTACCACCAACTGAAGTATTGCTATTCAGGTTTGAAATACCAGTGATAGTAAGATTACCACCGACTGATGCATCATCGGCTAACGTGGCTGCTCCAGTCGAAGTAAAAGTACCAGCAGCGAGAGTATTTCCGTTAGTAGCATTAACAGTAAATTTATTAGTATTAACATCAAAATCAGATACTGCATGAACGGCACCACCGGTAGAAACTGTAAATTTACCACCATCAACATCAATACCACCATTAGCATCGAGAAGTCCAGCAACACCAACGGCTCCAGTCAAAGTAGATGCCCCAGTCACATCAAGTGTACCAGACGCGGCGACATTACCAGCGGTACTGACCGTGAATTTGTTACCACCATTGTCAATTTCAATACCAGCATCAGCATTAAGAAGACCACTCAGTGCGAGGGCTGCAAGTCCGGACGCTCCGGCAACATCAAGTGTCCCCAAGTTGCTTGTATTTGTAAAAACTTTTTTGAATCCAGGCATTTTGCAAAGATATATAATGATAATTTTAAATTTAAAAAATAAAACTTATTACACACAAGTATTAATATAAATATATAAGAAATGCCCGGAGGTGGGAGTGTAGGTCAATATGGTGATATGCCCCCAGAACTATATGCTAAAAAAATGGAACAAACCAATATGATAGGTCAGGATGATCAATTAAATGATTATTTTAGAAATACGCTAGTAGATACGTCTCCAGATGCACCTCTTTTCGCACAAGACATGCCTTTAGAAAATAAAGGCCAATTACGAAAAGATGTATTGAATATTAGACACACAGGAGCGAGGTCTCGCTTTGAGCCGAATCATCCTGATTTATTCTTGGGTTTTACGGATAGGGATTCCAGAGGATACCATACAGCTGGTCCTGATTTAAAGCAAGCAGTGGCACATAGTAAAAAAAGAGCAGTAACTAAAGATCTACTATCAGACCATTCCAGCGATCTAGCCGTTCCAACGGGGGAGAAATCCACAATGCGTTCTATACGTGATCTGCGAGCAACAATGAACTCTGCAAAAAAGAGACTCCATATATTTGACACAGCACGAGATGGGCGTGCAAATCCATGGGCCGGTGCAAAATCCATACATGTTTCCAATTCAGATAAATATAAAAGTGGAAGCGTCATGCCAACAGCTCATGAAATTGCTAATAAAAAGGTACAACCTCAAACAGACACCGTATCAATTGGGTGGAGGCAAAAAGGTGATCATCGGGTAAAGGTAGCACAGTACGGTGCAAATAGAACATCAACACAGCCATCTGATGTTCGTATATCACAAGATGGAAGTACAAGATCACACAATACCAATACCAACCAATATAAAATTCAGAATAGAATATCTGCCAATATTGTAAAAGAAGTATCAAAACATAAGAAGTTGCCTTCGGATACTTCTTTCGAAGAATCGGCACAGTCAAAAAATAAATTAAATAAAGTACTTGCGGATCTATCTGTTACTCAAAATGGAAGTACAAGATCACATAATACCAATACCGACCAATATGCAATCCAGAATAGAATATCCGCTATTATTGTAAGAGAAGTATCAAAACATAAGAAGTTGTCTTCGAATGCTTCTTTCGAAGAATCAATACAGTCAAAAAATAAATTAAATAAATTACTTGCAGACCTATCTGTTGCTCAAAACAGTACAAGGCAATCAGCAGATACCGTTGATCTTGGTTATATGGGGGTAAATACACATAATATTCAAAAGACAACACCAATGCCACATGATTCCGTCGTTATTGATCAATCAATATTTAAGGCAATCAAAGACAACAAAAACATTTCACTTATGAAGAAAACAAACCCGTATTCTAACCGCAACACTATAACCAATGTATTTAATCCCATACCAGAGGAAGTAATTGTATATTCGCGTATACAGCCCAAGTATAACAAACAATTATCTACTGAATTAGATAATAAATGGCGATCATCAACCCATGGCCCAAACTACAAACAAGGCCATAAAAAGCATAAGAATATGAATACATCATCCACCGATTTCGAGCAGGGCGTCAATCCACATTCAGATGCCGTTTTTAACTCGTTTAAAAAAGGGCCTGGTTATACACAAGCGATTAGGAGTAAGACAGACCTGTCTTAAGAATTTACTTTTCTTATTATTTGTTTTATAACAGCATCTTGTTTTTCTATTTTTTGTTGCTGTTGTTTTACTACGCTAACTAATTTATTAATAGTATTTACTGTCTTATCTGTTTTTCTGAATACCTTAAAAATATTCTCATGTGCCATGGGCCATGCAATATAATTTGGGGCGTTTTTGTTAATATTATTAGCAAGATGTGTAAATCTTTTACCGTCCCGCGTCCAATGGCTTGCTACAAATCCACCTCTTACAAATTTTTTATTTTTTTTAAAATAACGCACATGAGTCATTAATGGAATAGTTGCCCAATCTACAGGCGATACTTCTACATACCCCTCAAGAAATTTTTTAATCTGTTCTATAGTATATTTAGAATCCATTTGTATATACTACACAACAGATTAAAAAATTTAAATATGGATTATCATGATATGACAATCGATGAGTTACATACGATTGTATCAACAAATAAAGAGCATGTGAATCGTATAGCTGCTGATATGGCTAGTGTTTTACTACACGGCTACTATGTCAACTGGAAACATCATATATATAGAGAGTTTTTAAGTAAAACCATAACTCTACCAACAAATGTAGATTATATGCCTATTATGCATATATGTCGTATATTTGAGACATACGGTAAATTATTTGCACATGCACCAGATATGATATTTGATTGTATAACCTTTTCCATAAACAATACCAAATTCGCCTATGTATATAAACATGATAATGTAGTTTTTTGTTGCGTAGGATCTGCCGTTTTTCCCTGCAATGGAGAATTTAGACGGGGGTTGTATAGCCTAAATGATTTGCTAAAGATTAGGTTTTCATATACACATATAAAAGATGATATTGCGGTTCGGTTAAGGGGGCGTATACAACAAATAACTCATACCGTCCACACATTAAACGGAGACACGGATTTTGATACAACTATCGGTGCTGATATTTTTACAGCTGCGTGGCTTTTGATGTGTATATCAGAATCAAGCACATATACAGAATATTTTACCGCAGAAGATCGTGTTTTTGTAAAAAGAAAAACACTACCCCTTAATGTGATACCAGAATATAATATATTCTATGAAAGAGTGTGTCAAAAAATAATACAATTGACTACGGAAGACAGTATGAATATAAATAATATCTTACATCCAGTATGGCTTGAGATCCATATTATGAATCTGGTGTCACGCCTCATACCAAATAATATATGTACTGGTATTCCTCATATGTATGATTGGTTTTTTATAGATAATGTTAAAACTCCATTATTTACCCACACGCGAAACAGTGGATCGCATACTTTTTCAAATTCATATGTCGCTATTATATCAGAATTTGTAGGGTATGTATTAGATGAGACCCCAGACGCTATTGATGATTTTGATATATATATATTTGAAGTGATGTATACATTATACTGCTTACATACTCGCCTCAATGTTATTCATGGCGATATGCATCCTTACAATATTACATACCACCAAGCGGAAGCAACAAACGCAACAGAATCCAATATATATATGATTGGAAAAGATATATATAAAACCACAGTACCTAAATATAAATGTATGCTTATTGATTTTGGAAGAGGTTTTATTAAAAACGAATCCATAAAAGATTTCCAAACACAGCGAATACAGGCATATTATAATGAACTTTTTCCAGACCATAAAGCGGTTGATTATAAAACATTCACCGCCATCGACCCTTATTTATATACAAAACATTTACTTGCCCGATCAGATACAAAACGACACCATGGGATACTCAAAAAAATTAATGATATATCTAAAAGCTACTTAACTGGCGACTTAACTGGCGACTTGACTGGCGACTTGACGGGTAGCGAATACCCAATATCTTATATTATCAAACAATGTTTTACACCAAATGATGAGGAATCTAAACATATACGAGAGGTAAATATTGCTGATGGTGATATCAAATATTCTTTTGATCATATAGAATCAGTCCCACCAATACTTACAGATATGGGTTATAAAAAACATAAAGATATTATAGTATATGATTACAAAAGACCGATTGTACATAATTTGAATGAATATTACGAAAATAGACCTGTTCGCTATCTAATGAATTAAATTATATAATAAATCTGCCAACTTGGGATTATACAGCGATGGGTAAATAATTGAATTTAATGCTGTTTTTTTATCAGTGCCTCGAACACCATCCCCCATATTTTTATACAACTCATGAGATACAACATCTAATAGTTCTATTTTTTTATCAGATCCTTGAGCGATATTATATATATTATCCGCTAATGTATGAATAGTGTTGTGAATTTTTTTGTATTCTTTTTGATATTGGGGAAATAATTCCTTAAGAATATCGTGCTTGGTAGCGTCGAGAAACGATTGAATTATAATATATTTATGTCTATCATATTTTGAGTCAATCTTATGTAAATTATTTACATAAAAGATGTTGCGGATATTCTTAAGCAACGAACTCTCGATTAAATATTGCCTATTGTCTTTTAAAACAATATACCCGTAATTGATAGTTTTATTTTTTTTATATTCTTCAAAAGCGGTGTTTGCGGTGGATTGTAAATCAAGCTTGGAATCCTTAGAATCTATATTTTTTTGAATCGGAATACCAATATTATCCGTGTAGGATACAGATAGCTTACCATCGTTAAATTGATTTAGATCTACAGATTGGATAAACCATGCTTTAAATTTACAGCCCTCGTCGAAAGGATGATATTCATGGTGTTTAAATCCAATAGTATATGATTTTATTTTTGATAATTGATTGAAGTTAAATTCAGTATAACTAGATAACACTTCATCTAACACTTGCCTGTATGTCTTGTTAGAAAACCAGATATAGTTGCTTACATCATAACCTCTATGGGTACTTATAATCCATTCATTGTTATAATAATAAAGGGTTACCGTGGTACCATCATTTACTTGAATGATAGACTCAGGATTGTTTAACATATTGCGTTTAAATTGAGAAATAGGTGGTGCTGGCGGTACAGATGCGACACGGTATTTATTGGATTCTTTTACCATGATTAATCCTGGAAATTTAAACTCACAGGTTCTACGAAAAGAACCAAGCATAATACGTGTATATTTTTTTTCATATATGACCTTCACACCTTTGTGACCCAAATGGTCTTTAAGATACTCAAATGGCGAATCCATCTGGATTGACGCTATCATGGCTACAAGGTCATTCATGGCTAATTATAATGGTACAGATACTTCTCTTTAAAAATCATTTTTTTCTTAAAAAAAATGAATACAATTTTTAACTTACAAAACCCATTATATAAGTGTATGTTTGATTTACATTCCAGTGATGATTTCAATACAATTACAACAAAACCTGTTATAAAAAATACAACCTGGAAGGAATGTCCAGATTGTAAAATTACGATGCTACAAGCAATTTCGTCTTATCAATGCCCGGGTTGTGGTTATGAGGTAAGAATAATTGAGCAGGGTAATAATTTTAGTACAAGCATTATTAGTGAATATAATGTTAATAATGTTTGCTCTATATCGATTAAAGTAGCAGGTGTGGATTCTTATAGATATAATAGAGCGCTTCTTAAAACATCATCTGATTATTCAAAAGTACAAATCAATACAACCTCCAAACAACTAAATAGATATAATGCCCAAAGTGTCGACTGCACCTTACCCGCGACTGTGATACAGGAAGCTGTTGATATGTATAGTCAATTACAGCAACAGGGTGTTGTAAGGCGTGGTAATGGCCGTAAAGGAGCATTGGGTGCATGTCTTAGTTTTGTATGTAAAGAACATAATATTGCTAAGAAACCAAAGGAAATTGCAAATTTTGTTGGTATAGATGAACACCATTTAAGTCGCGGTGATAAATCTTTACGAGCATGGCATTCTGAAAAAAAGATTGATATACCAATTCACTATAATCCAACGGATGCTTATATTATGCGTTATTTTGAAGTCTTACATTTAGATACAAAATATCAACCACTTGTTGAAGAATTGATAGCACGGTCGCTATGTACCGATATTATTGGTGAAAGTGCGTATAAAACAAGTACAAGATGTGCTGGCACGATATACTCTCTGATATTGCATGAAAATCTACCAATAACAAACAAAGATATGGTTAGATTATGTACAATAACGATAACAACGTTCAGACAATATTATAAATTCATGTGTCGAAATTACCATATTTTAAACCCAATCTTTATTAAATATAATATACAACCATTACCCGATAATGCCAACAACGCTCTTGCAAAAATCAAAAATAAAAATAAGTCCTCACATGACAGAGGCTGAAATAAAGCTAACACACTCAATGAGTGCTATAGATTATATAATGATATGGTTTAAAAAAAGGATTTCATCTGTTAGGGGTGGTGTCCCTATGGTTAGACCAACAAATATATCTGATAGAATAATATGCTTAAGATCTGGGACTGGTAGCGGTAAATCTGTAACATTTCCTCGGCAATTATATATAGATTTTTGGAATTCAACTAGACGAAATATTTTAGTAACACAACCACGTATTCTTACAACAATACAGATTACAGAAAAGGTTGCTAATATTTTCCCAGAACTTACACTTGGAGAAAATATTGGATATCAAACACACGAATATATATATAAACCCAAAAAGGGGATCATATATACTACTGATGGTATATTAACACAAATATTGAAGACTACATCGGATGAGCGTATAATAGAACAATATTCTTTTCTTATTATAGATGAATGTCATTTACGGTCATTAGAAACTGATTTATCTATAGGATTGCTCAAACAGTTTCTTCTTAGAAATTGCAATAATATAGAATGCCCTTTTATAATATTAACTAGTGCAACCTTTGACGCTGAAAGGTATGCTGAATTTTTTGGTATTGGCGCACATAATATTTTTGACGTTATTGGTGTAAATAATCCAATAACCGATCATTTTTTACAAGCATCAGTATCTAAATATGCACAAGTAGCCGCAGATACAGCTATTGACATACATAACAATACACCAACAGGGGATGTAAATGATATTCTTATATTTGTGAACGGTATGAGTGATATTAATACTATAAAAAAATACTTAAAGGATAAAAAAACAGAAGAACCGTTTGTAGTTATTGGTCTTAATAGTGATATATTCCATAAAGGTGAGTCCGATTACAATAATATCTTTAAACCCTTGCCTTCAATTAAGATAATAAAAGATAACAAAGTTACATTTCCTAAAAGAAGAATAATAATTTCCACCAATGTAGCTGAAACGGGAGTAACTATAGAATCCCTTAAATATTTGATTGATACAGGATATGAAACTACGGCTATATTTAATCCGTTATATGGTACTAATTGTGTTTTCAAAAAAAACATAACACAGGCGGCAGCCATACAGAGGAAGGGTCGTGTCGGTCGACTATCCCCAGGGGAGTATTACCCATTATATACAAAAGACACATTCAATGCTATGCCAGAGTATACATACCCCGATATTATCTCATCAGATGTAACAACTCTTTTACTAGGTTTAATCATTAAGACCCCACTAACAGAAACATTTGATGTGGGTAGTCTTGATTTGTTGGATCAACCGACAACGGATGGAATTGCATACTCCATGGAAAAATTATATACTCTTGGGTTTATCGACGCATATCAGAAACCAACCGCAATGGGGATAGCGTCATCTCATATTGCCATCATACCACTTGAAAATATACGTATGGTTTTTGCAGGGTATAATCAAAAAGCACATATACCAGACCTAATTACAATTACTGCATATTTAATCGCTGGCAGAAGAAGAGTTATTGATACAAGGAGTAAATCTCCTTTTCGTTATGATTCATCTATTTATGGTAAATTTACAATCGGCGATGATTTTATTGAAGGAGTATTTATATGGAATATGTTTTCGAAAATGGTGAATGTTATGAAAAATACTATAGATATCAAAAGTATTACTGATTGGTGTGTAGAAAATGGATTATTATATGACGGTTTGCTTAAGATGTCTAAGATCCGTGATAATTTAATAGAGGTTCTCATACAAGGAGTTGGTATCGATCCCTTTTATAGTGGTTTGGATATAGATAAGTATGATTTGATTGATATCTTACAGAACAACCCTCGAATGGGGATGTTGGAGATATGCAAGCTTAAACATTGTATATACGAAGGGTACCGATTAAATACTGCAACATGGGATACCAAAAAAGGACAGTATATTTTAGATACCTCACATATGCCTTTAATTGTATCATCTAAATTAATTAATCCTATAGACCACTCGTCCTTTGAACAAAAAAAACCGCAAAAAATAATAGCAAGCCTTGTTGATTTTAAGAGGAATTTTAAAACTGGTGTATATGAATTGACGTGTGATTGTATTTCCATACTAGATGGCTATGTATCTGTGGATTCTACCTTTGTGGATTCATGAATACCCATATGCTTAAAATACAAATCTAAACACGAGTCCAAACGCGTACTCAATTCATCAGATATTGAAATATGTTTGGATAGATCATTATAACCAATCTTACAGCCCATCAATGCTCCAGATAATGCACAATTCATACTAACATCTCCACCCTGTTCGGCTATTTCTGCAAGAATTTCATTAAATTGCTTTTTTTGCTCTAAGGAATGTAAAGCATAACATGCTTGAGCCATACATTTATACGCATATTTTGTATCACCGCTATTTAATTGTAAAATAGGTAAATCCGTACAATATAATTCAGAAGTATATCTCAATAGCATCGTATTACCATAGTCCATTCTTCCTGTTTTTTCAATTATACCAGCAGTATGCATAATCACATCTGTCAATGGTTCATTTTTTCCAGTTAGCATGTTACGCACCACTGCTGTAATAACAACACCCGCAGATATGCAAATATGATCTACATGGGTAATGGCTGTTGATGCAAATGAATACGCCTCCCATTCGTTATATAATGAAACCATAATGGTTCTAATTAATGGTGTATTATCGCATGTATTTTTATTATCAGTCTTATATTTTTGGTAAATCTGCGTAGACCCATATGATGGATCCTTATAATCCTCGTATAACAAAACTGCCTCTTTTGTGTATTGATCCATATTCTTATTTTTTTGCATTTTTCTTATCAAAACACCTACATCCAAACCATGATCAGAAATTGCATCTATCATCGTTAGCAACTGCTCCCCTGGTAGAGTATTCTCGTTCGCGGATACCATACATCCATATACCATACCTTTAATGCGGTCTCGTAAGCAATCAAGTTCTAATTTCTTTGTAACTGGTACAGGCTCAGGCTCAGGCGCTGACGCTGGCTCAGACTCTGACGCTGGCTCAGGCTCAGGCGCTGGCACAGACGCTGGCTCAGGCTCAGGCGCTGGCTCAGACGCTGGTACTGGCACAGACTCTGGCTCTGGCTCAGGCGCTGGCTCAGACGCTGGTACTGGCACAGGCTCAGGCTCAGGTTCAGGCTCTGGTAGAGGCGGGGGACTATTAATAATTAGAGGATCCATTATATGCTTATAGTGATGCGTTTTTTAAAATTGAAATTATATTTTTGAAAAATCAGTTGTTCATAATATAATATGGCTGGAGTTGAACAGGATCCATATATCACTGCTCAAATCAATGCTGTTACCTATAATTCAACGAGTAAATCGTATAGAGGGTTACAAAATACAATAAAGCAATATATAGCACGCACTGGTCAGGAATTTAATATTGTTGATCAGGCCAGAAGGCTAAAATATAATATTCCTGATGGCATATTACCTGTATTTTTCGAATTACTGAACAAATGTTATAATGAAAAACTCGTATTGGGGTTTTCTGAGCGACAGACTGACGCGCCGTCCGGTATTATGTTGGATTTTGATATCGAGCAAAAAGATAAAAATAGAAGTTACACAGATTCACATCTTGCCGAGCTAAACACCAACATACTCAGAATACTTATTGATATGGTGGAATGTAAGCAGGATACTATATATACACTAGTCACTACAAAACATACTGTGAAGTATAAGGAATCTATTAAATGTTTTAAGGATGGTTTCCATATACTAATTCCAGGTATCAAGGTATCTAAAAAATTTAAAAAGCTTTTTATTTCAAACATCTTGGAGAGCGATATCATACCCTCTGTGTTTGAAGATGTTGGTCTTACAAATAAGATATTGGATACACACTCAGCAGTAGTAATGCCTTTATTTGTTGGAAACTGTAAACAGGGTGGGGTAGCATATGATGTACAATCTGTTTATAAAACAGTCATAAGGAATAGTAATGTATCGTATTCTAGTGTTGTTGATCATAAATCATTTAATCTGGTATATGATTTTAGCATAAACTATTCACAAGAGGATAGTGTCGTCATAAAAAACGAGTATCCCGTACAGCAAGCCGTAGAGAATTTATTAGAACAGCAAGCTGATGTAGAAGTTGTAGATAGTAAAGAAAATGATAGTCTTTCTATTTTGGGGATGCATGACCCAGATGCCGATTATATTATTAATATGGTTAGACTATTGAGTGTATCGCGGTGTGAAACTTATAATAAATGGTTTGGTGTTATATGTGCTCTGGCATACATGGGGGAAAAGTATAAACCTCTCGCATTGGAGTTTAGTAATAAACGTCAAGCTGGTGCCAGGTCAGAGTTTGAAGAAGTATGGTTTCGAGAACGTTCTAGATCTAATAGATATAATTATTCGGAAGCATTGATAGCTAAATATGCTATGGAAGATAATCCAGAGGGTTTCGAGAAAATACAGCAATGTAATATTAGTAGAGACCTGTTGACAATTATGTATGATAAAAAAATAAAAGGTGATCTTGGACACTATACTTTAGCCAAAACACTCTACAGAATGGTTGGTACAAAATTTATTGTGGATTATAAGCCAGGGGGTGGAAAAGCACCGACGTGGTACGAGTTTGTATTACCAGACGATATACAGCGGCATGGAGAGGTATATAAATGGAGATGGTGTCAGGACGCCCATAAACTAGATATTTATTTATCAGAACACATGACAAAAATAATAGACCGCGTTTTAGCAATACTCGTTAAACAGAAAGAAAGTGCGGAAACTGAAGACACGCGTTCATATTATTCTTTTGTTTATGAAAACGTATTGGGTGTTGGGAGAAAGCTGTATGATTGTTCTTTTAAGAACGGTATCATTAAGCAAGCAACATCGCTGTTTAGAAAACCAGGATTTGTAAATAGTCTTAATCTGGATGAAAATGTAATGGGTGTTGGTAATGGTATTTTACAATTTGAAGGAAAAAGGCCAAAACTAATTCAATCAGTTCATCAATATCCGATTGATAGATTTTCTTCTATCGATTATCACCCAATAGATCCAAACAACAGCACTATACAGGCAGTGTATAAAAGTATATGGGATCTTTTTCCAGACAACGAGAAGGATGCATTTCATTATATATTATTCTTTATGTCGACCAGTTTGACAGGGCGTTTAAAAGCATGTTTATTCTTAACGCTCCAAGGTAATGGTGCTAATGGTAAATCATATTTGATGGAATTACTTAGGAATACACTTGGTTCTGTCGATAATAATGGGTATGGATGTAAGTTGCCTATCCAGTTTCTAATTGAAAAGGAAAAAGCATCTGCTAACGCCAACCCGATGTTAATGTCGTTACAATATGCACGTATTGCTTATTTTAGCGAATCGGAAAAATCTGAACAGCTACGTGTTTCGAAAAAGAAATTATTAACATCACACGAGCCGATCAGTGCAAGACAGTTGTATGGGGAACAACGTAACTTTTTACATAAGTCAAACTTTATATTGGAAAGCAATTACACTCTATCAATCGACAGCGTTGACCATGGTACATGGAGACGTGAGAGATATTATAATATGAAAATAAAATTTTGCGACAACCCCGAGCAAAAAAATGAGAGGCAGGATGATCCTAGCTTTTCAATCAAAAAGGCAAGAGATCCAATGTTTCTTTCTGGAATGTTGAGTATTCTATCCATGTATCTTGCAGTGTTGGATCATAAATATGGTAACGATATTAATAAGGTACCATGCCCTACTATTATGAGGGAGACAGAAACATTTAGAAATAGTCAGGATACAATTAATAGGTATCTTATTGAAAATATTGTTATTACAGATCCAAACACAGAAATAACATTAGCATCTGTGGTGGATGGGTATTGTGAATGGTATGATAAGCAAATTAAAAAAATGAATCACGACAGACTCGATATTACACTTACTTTGAAAAACTCCAGAATTAGTGGAGGGATTACCAAAAAAAGTAATAAACAAGACTATGTAAAAGGATACCGCATTCTTGAGAGTGGAGATTCTATTAACGACAACGAATCATTTATGGATGACTTTAATGTATCTGTTGATAGTCAAGAATCATATACTGATTCAAATACTGCATTGCAAATGATGTACGAAATTTACAACTCTTTATGAAGATGCATGAATTACAGTAACGCCTGTAACTGAACCGCCCTTAATTTTTTTATCTGTAACAAAACCATCAGCACTCCACTCTAGTTTTATCTTTTTTAATGTTTTAGTCAAATCATCACTTCGTGGTATGTTGAATGGGTACTTGATTGGTTTAGGTGATACTTTTAAAAATTCTTTATATCTCTCCATATTCTCCAAATAATATATAAACTGTTCTATTATTTTTAATAACAGAATTTTCTACCATATCAATACTCATATAGCTATCATTATATTGTATATTTATATATTTAGGGTTAGGTGTCAAAAGTTTAAAATCATCTGTATTATTCACTGCCCTCCAACACAATAATAGTCTAAATCTGTTAGTATATTCTACGTCATCAATGCTGGTGTAATTAATCGATATTGTTTTTCTATAGTATGGTCCGATAGGATATATATAGCGATCTGGTATATATCTAGATATAGCATATAGCATCCAACAAACAATCTTGTTAAAATTGAAACATAGTATGGATAAAACAGCAGTACAAAAATAAAATATTTGTGTTTTCATCTTTATAAACATATCCGATTTATTTTAAAATGAACACCGATATTAAAAACATTAGTGATGATGTCACTGACATAGAAAACGATACCACTGACGATGAAAATGTTGACGATGACGACTACGCTGACGATGCTGGCGGTGTTGACGCTGATGACGCTGGCGGTGTTGACGAATCCGAAGATGGATCCGAAGATGGATCCGAGAGCGGTTCCGAAAATGATATTGATGACGCTGTAGTTGAAGATGATAAAAAAAATTATATAGAGGTAGTGACAGTCCACCGTAAAGATCGTCAAACATCTGATATTATGACACAGTATGAATTTAGTGAGATTATAGGGATACGTGCTTCTCAGATAGAACGGGGTGGACATATTTTTACAGATGCTACTGGTATAACAGATGCACGCATGGCTGCAATAAAAGAATTATTTGATAGGCGATGCCCACTTAAAGTTATAAGAAAAATTAATGACTATGCACAAGAAGAGTGGTCTGCTAATGAGATGGGATTTTCAACGCATATAAGACCTAACTTTTAAATGAATACCCGCATTCACATACATATACATAGGTTAACGAATCTCCAACAACAATATAATTCACAATACTCGCTTTACATTTAGGACACTCTTTATATATTTTAGGACAAGTCTTATCATATGCTGCGTTTTTCATAAATGTATTACTTGTCAATGTTTTCGTATCGAAAGATTGTTGCAAGCAAAGAGTATCCTCAGGCGACGCTTTAAATTTTTTTTGACATCTAGTGCATTGATAATATAGCTCAGTGGTCGTAATTATATTAGATAACAGGCTTTCGCACACATCACAGAAACGCATAATCTCTTTTATAATCTTTTTGTATTTATAATATTCAATTTATAATATTCAATTTACAATGCTTCCAGTTGTTAAAAAAAAGGAAAAGGAAGAATATACAGAGTTGATAGCAATAAAAGATGCTGATGTATTGAAAGGGTTTGATATTGTAAAGCAATTTATAATAGATAATAATCTTGTATTGTATGGTGGTATGGCTATAGATTTTGCACTACGTTTAAAGGGAGGAAGTATATATCCAGATAATCAGATACCAGACTACGATTTCTTATCACCGAACCATATACGCGACGCATATAAACTAAGTGATGTTTTATGCAAAGCAGAACTCAAAAATGTACATTGCAGAAGAGCAACACATTTAGATACGATGACGGTGTATGTTAATTTTGAGAAGATCGCGGATATTTCGTATATGTCGTCGTCTATGTATCGCAAAATAAAGACATTAAAGTATCACAATACACGTATTTTACATCCTTACGTGCAAATGATCGACCAACACCGTGCGTTATCACATCCATTTACAGGTCTGCGTGGAAACATGGTATCGTTTAGATGGAAAAAGGATATGGAGCGTTATGATATGATATATGATAAATATCCTATAGTAAAACCACCAGGTCCGAGATTAACATACAAAACACATACGATCCCTCTTTCATTATTTTCCGGAGCATGTCTTTATGGGTGGAGCGGACTCGACTATAAAGTATCAAACTCTTCTATTTCTATAAAAATACCCAACGGCCTGCCTATATCCATAGCATCTACCAACTGTACTCATTTTATACAGAAATCAAATCTAACAGTTAAAAAATATATAAGTCCGTATCATAATGTACTACCACAACGTATATTATGTAGAGAAGATATAGAAGTATTTGATGTTTTTGGTAACCTGATATCAGCTACCCAGATAAGCGAAAAACATAATGTGTGGGCTTGTAATATACAGATGGTTATGCTACATTTACTTGTTTTTATAGACAGTTCTTCTGATAAAAAATTAGTACGCACTGCGATCGATGCGTATTTAGATTGTAGGGATCGCGTATCAAAATCTCAATTTCCTGAAGTAAGCGTTTATGGAAAAGCAAATTTTACGGAATCATATTTGGAATACCTAATGAGAACAAAGGAAAATATATACAAAATAAAAACAGAACCCAGATATCCTATACCATACACACCAGAATATCCAAAATGCTCTTCCGCAGTCAAATCATATTTTCAACACGTGTCTGATATGAAAGAAATACCACAATTAAAAGTTTATACACTAAACCCATATCCAGAATATACAAGATCATCTATTATGCCAAGGCCACTTACGCCACCTACGCCACCTACGCCACCTACGCCACCTACGCCACCTACGCCACCTACGCCACCTGCGTCACCAAGTTAGACTGTCAAATCAGATATATTAGATCTTAGTGTTGTTATTGTATTCTGTATATGAATCTCACTGGCCAATATTTGTTGCATTAATTTACCAATCTGTTTATTTATTATATTTTGCGTCTCATGCAATGTCTGCCTGCTCTGCGAGAGATGTCCGATACTGATGTCTATATTATTAATTGCATTGGCAATATCGCTATTAATTACTAAATGTTTGCTATCTATCTCAGTCATCATAAGATCTATTACCATATACAAACACGATTGAGCAATACTATCAGTTAAGTTCTTTAGACACACAAACATAACTGGTGTATTACCATGGTTGCCACGTGTGATTGCATTGGTATGGCTTACAAAATTGGAATTTAATGAGATCATAATACCACCTCTCATATCAGCATTAGCATCAAGATCTCTATAAAATTTAGATACCTCCGTTGATGGTATGGTACGTTTATATTTTTTTACCTCAATCATGATTCTATCAATTGCAAAATCACCACGTTTGCCTCGTTTTGATGTGTTTATTATTGGATATTTTGACTGTAGCATATTATAAACAGACATTTCTCCCTCCAATCCAATAACAGGAGCACATTGTTTTTTTTGCGTTTTATTATCTAAAACAGGTAGTATTCGCTGTTCATAAGCCGATATGATAATATCAGTAATACCAGATACACCTAAATCCACAACCCACTGGCGAATATCAGGAGGTAGTTTCGAAATAATTTCTTCCATTTTTTTTTAAAAAAATGAATTCATATTTTATATAAAATGAGTGACGTCGAACCAACTGATGATATTCTATACACGCAAATACTATCAGAAAATATCATAATGCACGTGACAGAGGAATATAATTATATATCGTACGTAGAGGATGGCACATATGGTTCAAATGATAAAGTAGATTCATATATTTATTCAAGTTATAGTATGTTAGACAATTAATATATTATTTATATAGAGGGTATGAATGGATTAGAGCAGTCATTTAAAAAAATATCCTCTAAAAAAATATGTCATAGTGTGTACAGCTCATACATAACAATGGTATTTAGGAACATGTTTTCCTTAACTGTTTTTTTCATACATATAAGGAGACATAATAGACTTAACGCCTATATTCATAGCATTCATTTCCTGCATAAACAATTTTGATGACCATGACGTATTAACAGAAGTAATATCGGCATTATCTTTACATGTGGTGCAAAGATAGTGTTTTATCTTATGATTAACTACAGCATAATTACCACACACGCGACACATATATGATTCAAACCCATCAGCATGATCATAGAATTTTTCAGATAGAAATCGAGGGACTCCACTACTAATAATAGCATCCTTCTCCATTTCACCCACACGAAAACCACCATTAGAACTCTTACCATCTAGTGGTTTTCGTGTTAAAGCATCTGTTGCTCCACGCGACACAGCATAAATCGTATCACTAACATATTTTTGTAATCGTTGATAATACATTGGACCAATAAATATTTCACATTCAAGGGCTTGTCCAGTCATACCGTTATATAATTTTTCCGTACCCGAAGGATTAAATCCAAGCCCCCGCATATTTCTTTGCACTTCTCGAATATCTAAGCGTCTAAACATGGTGCCATCACTAGTAGTTGCTCGTGACGCACATACCTTTGCTAATAAGATTTCAAGAATGGTATTTATAGTCATCCTTTTTGGTAAAGATAAAGGATTAAATATAACATCTGGAACTACTCCAGATTCTGTAAATGGCATATCACGTTCCGCCATAACATTACCAACAACTCCTTTTTGACCACTACGCATACTATATTTATCGCCTATTATACATTCGCGTGTAATAAGTAGTTGTACTTTTGCAAACTGTTTACCATCTTGGTTACGACCAACATAAACATTAATAACTCTTGCTGATTCTTCGTGTCGATAAACAATAGACCTATCAGCAAAAGCATGTGTTGGTGATTTAGATGATTTTATGTATTTGCCTATGATAACATCATTTTTTTCCATAATTGTATTTACTGCTGGAAAACCATTTACTATTTTTTCATAAGAAACATTCGATTTAATATCAGATGTAGATGTTATATCTGGATTACCAAAATATTCATTCTTTTCTAGCTCTGATTTCATAAATGTAAGATGAGCATTATCAAACAATCCGCGTTGTATTGCTCCTTTGTTCATAATAATACTATCTTCCTGGTTGTATCCACTATACATGAGAATAGCAACGATACAGTTTTGACCACTCGGGTGCATATAATCATTACATACCGTTTTAAGTAATGGAAGCTCGCAGTGGTATTGTAAAAACCCTTCTTTATCAATTCTAAAAGGCCATGATAAGGAATACCAACTACAAGTCTGTATTAACTGTCTGGTTGAATATACAACTCGAATACCAGGAGAATGAGAACCAAACACACAATTCAATGCACCCATACCGAAAATAGCTATAGGAACATCACAATGAGTATATCGCAGCAGTGGATTATTTCTATTTTTCCATAGAACATCATGTGATAACGAAATTAACATATTTTCTTGCTCCCCTGCAGAGATATATTCAATGATACGGCTCTCTAATAAATCCTTCATTGTAATAACACCGCTTTTAAGTTTATTTAAGTGGTCGGAGGTTATTGTTACCCACTGTTTAAAGTCATTGGGGTCGTTATTGTTATATACTATCATCAGAGGCCGTACTAAGCGACCAGCATCTGTCCATATAGACACTTCACTGTTTTCAGGATCCCACATAATAGAAATATATGGATTAAGTTTCAGTTCTCGCCTATACTGTCTATATTTATCGGCAAAGCTATGGGAGTTCCACACACACCCATACCAGTGTCCATTTACTTTTACAGGGGCCACGCCTTGCACTAACATGTCGGGTGTTACACGACTAAGCATAATAAAATCAGGATCGGATGATAACACTTCTTTTATAACAACACCAGAGCTACATAGAGTTACACTTGCAGATATTGCTAGTTGTTTTACAATACCAACTTTTGGCCCGTCGGGGCATTGTATAGGACATATATATCCTGTATATGTTGGATGCACCCGCCTCATCTGACTAGATCTTGCAGACTGATTAGATGCTTCCGTATTTGACATATTAAGCATTCTCATTGTAGAAATATAATTTGCATTATTTTTTCTATGTAGTTGCTGTGATGACAATCTATTAATCATTTTATATCCTGTTTTCTTCATAGTAATTTGTTGCTTTGAACCAGTCGTTATTGATTGTGATAGCGCACGTTCAAAGTCGACACTATTAACAGCGGATTTTAAAGATTGTACGAGATCAACATTTGAAAAAGTGGTTGATTTAAAGTCTTTAGCAAATCGCTTCTTAATAGGTTGGTCAATAGCAAATCCAAACTGTTGTTTAAACGCCTTAGCAAAGGAAACGCCAGCCGAGTGTGCTCTTTTATTCTTAAGCACATCGCGGTCTGTTTCTGGGTTTACTTTCATTTCAACAAGCATTGTATTCCTAATAAGGTATGATAAATATATCGCTTTCTCATTGCGATGCTCTGGTGTTGATCCAATATGAGGTAGTAATAAAACATCTATAGCACTTATTATTTTACTATATGCAAATTGTAATGATTTTTCATCCGACACATCAAGATATCCATATGTTGACGACATTCTGTTCAAAAATAGCTGCAAAATGTCATCCATGCTATATAAGTGCATAGCGTCTCCGAATGAATACTTCGCTTCAAACGCCTGCTGAATCGTATCAACCATACGTTTTGAAATATCTGAATCATATTCTCGTACTAACCAATCAACAATCTGTTTATCTGATGACCAGCCAAGTAGTCGAAATAAAAGATAGAATGGAATATGTACTTCTGTAAATGGATTTCGATGTATGATAACAATTATCCTATTCCCAGTCAACATCTTCACTATTATCTGTGTAGAATTCTCATATGCGTCACCAGGTTTAGAAATAACTTCAGACCATGCTCGTTCATGCTTATAACCGACATTTCTAAAATATTTTGGATTATTAAAAGCACTATTTTCCATACTATTAATAACCCATTCTACACCTTTTACAATATAATAACCACCCAAATCACTAGGATCTTCACCTGTTCGCAGGAGAGTTTCATGGGATTTGTTATGGATATTACATAGATTGCTATGTACCATTATGGGTATATTTGCAATCAACAATCTATTAACAGTCGCTTTACGTTCAAGTATGTTACCATCGTGTAGTTGAGCAACTGCTAATATATCCATATTGCAAAATACAGCAGATGCATATGTTTTGTCCTCCAATAATGCTATCCGGGGTGTAATAATCTCTTCTTGTGACGTAATGTAATTAGTAGTAGTCGGTGGTTGAATATCTACCGAAGTTATATTGATACTAACCGTTATACTCTTTATTTTTTTATCCTCTTCGGTTTTATTACGCTCATTGCGGATTGTACGCTCTATTTTGAACGTATGTTTAATGATTTGTTGAATACCATTTTCCATAAAATCATTTCCAGATTCGATATGATCATTGCATATACCCCTGTTTTTAATCTCCATAAGGGGTAAACACTGTAGCTCATCCACATCTAATAACGACTTTTCATCGTTAGACATTTTTATATATCATAATGTTCAAATTTTATAAAGTAATTATATAACTAATGTATATATCGCTGTTAATAGTCATATGTATTATCCTGCTGTATTACAATTATCAAAAAGATTTAGAGGACATACACACGTTGAATGGCATAATATGCCACAAAGAAGTATCACTTCCTTCGATAAACACGACTGACAGGCTTGTTATAGAGTCCATTATTGAGGAGTATTGGAAAAAAAGAAAAATAAATAAATCCAGATGTGCAAAGATAATTAATGATATAAAAACCGGTATATCCAGAGGTATTATGAGTGGTTTCATTACAGGAATGTCACCAACAACAGCAGTTACTGGTGGTGTTGCCCTTGGTGCGGTGTCTGGGGTATTAAAGGCATATAATCTATCATATAGTCCAACTTCTTATTTAAAGAGTAGTAAGCATACATAATAAAAATTGAAATCCATTATTAGATAACTATGGATTCCAAAGAATACAGAGAACTTAAAACACTAATCCTCTCTTTTCGTGATGAAATGAGGGTTAGTAATAGTGAATTAGCACTCAGAATTGAGCGTGTATTGGTTACTGGTAATAAGCCTATGGCTTCTGATGAAAAGAAGAAGGTTCCTAAGAAAAATAAGGAAAAAAAGGTTGGATATAGCAATACCATGTTTTGGTGGAGAGGCCTATATATGAAAGATGATCCTTATATCGCAGATACATATACCGATGCTGATGTTAAGAAAGCAGAACAAAGTGTTATTACGACTAATAAAAATATACGCAAAGATGATGAAAATTATAAGCGTGCTATTGGTAATGCTATTTGGAAATCATTTGATAAATCCAAACGCTTTACTACTTTAAAGACTATGTTTGGTAATTGGTCTAATGAACAGGTCGGAGAAGATCAAGTGGTAGATCAAGCGGAGCCGTCTATTATTGATCCTCAGGCTGTTTTTGATGGTGATGAATAGATCGGTACCTACCGCATTGGTACCGATGCTGTTCTGGTATATATGGATAAAATGTGTTTGTTAAATTTTGTTTTTGTAAATATACTTTTACATGCTCACCAAGATACATTTCATATTGAAATATTGAGGGGTCGAGTTTTCTATTTTTTTTTATTTTTTGCAAAGAGTAAATAATATTGACGCTGGTTTTTGAAAGAGGGCATATACCCAACGTTACCAATACCCGCATATTCCATACATTCATTAAAACATACATAAAAATAACCTCGAGGTGTCCTACATGTAATCCTTTATATATGGTATATGGTACATTCTCATACGTTGATGCATTATATACATCAATTATATGAGTATATTTGTTATTGACATATACACTGATAGATGTGCGATTTAATCTAGGTAGTGTTGGTATATTTGCGCTATGTTCTTTACACATTGCTTTTTTATTTGATATTTCTTGCAGTTTATGTTTTATATTTCCTATGATAACACCACCACCTATTAATTGTAATTTATGACACTTATTATCATTTATATAATCCAAAGCACTCTCTCCTACCAACATATATTCAGTTTGACCCTCCAACCATTTGAGCATATCTGATACTATACGTACTGGGTTTTTTTTATCACCGCCTCCAGTAATAAGGGGAATCCTGGCCTTTATCTGTTTATAAAGTTCAAATTCAACAACTCTAAGGTCATCCCATTCGCTTACATAATATACATCGTACAATTTATGATATATATTAATAAGTTCAAGTTCTGGAGGATATATTTTCATTTTATTTTTTATTACAGGATACATTGAGTCCCGTATCTTGTAATGTATATTATGAATTATAACCACCACTGTATTGTATACGGTTATTGTAAAATTAACATTCTTTATATTGGTGTACATAAACACATATATACAATGTTTAGATATCTCATTTGCTAAATCGTTTGCCACGCAAAGAGCATTATTACAATATATCGTATATGGTTGCGTTATTGGTTTACCCATTAACAAACATGGATTAGAAATAATAACATTCTTTTCTTGTAAATATCGTTCTACTATATCATACACCTCTACCATATTATACCTAATCATATGTGGTGAATCATTAGCTTTTTTTATAGAGTCCTCCAAAGCACCAAGACTATTTTTAAACATTTTTCTATATTAAACGAGTATTATAAATACAGTACGAAAAGCGATGAAGTTGCCTAAGTCGTTGCATGTGGGGTATAACATGCTTAAAAGATCCAGATTGATCTTACGTAGAGAGGTTGATGATGATTCGCTTAATTATTTTAATTCAATTATGAACGAGGCGCTACCTCGTTCTGCTGATGATGCTATATATTATTTTGTCAAAGGGATGTATAATGAAAATAAGGCCAAGTTCATTTCTTTTATTAGAAACACTAATTTAGAATGCCTAGTACTCTGGACAGATTCCAGAGCAATTGTGCGTATGTTGGGACTACGAGGCCTTGTATATATTAAATGGGTCGGTAGAGAGGGAGTTTACCAAATTTCAAGATATAACAGCCCAGATCAAAAACAATACCATGACGAACCACGCCAGAGCTACAAGGACTCACCAGAACCACACCAGAGCTACAGAGACGCATTAGAACCAAGCCAAGACGCACGCCAGAGTGGCGGAGACGCACGTCAGAGTGGTGGAGACACACCAAGCCAAGACGCGACAGAGCCTCCAAATGTGCAAAAAAACCAGGACGAGGTAGAGAGTAATTAAGAACTACCGCGAAATTACTTCTATGGTAAGAAGGTTGTTTGATATTTTTTTGAGTGGATTTAATAATATCCATTTATTGATAGAGTCTTTGGGGTTGTATTTTTTATTATAGTTAAAGGCTCTGAATATCCTATTGGTTGTTAATATCTGTGCTTCCGTGAATACTTTCTGTGATTGTACAATTCGGGTGATAAATTTATCACCTAAACTCTCTTTTGATGTTAGTGGTGTAAAAGACCAATTCTCGAGACGCTCAAGTAAATATGATGTAATATCTGTATTTGATTTATATCCTATCCCTATCAAATACGTCTCCGAATTACCAGCTTTAGAGAACATAGGTTTACATATTTCTATTTTGTCAAAAACATGAGTGAGAACACCCATTAAACTAATAGTAAATGCTTCGAAGTATGAATATTGTTTAGTCATCATGGTACCTCCTTCTTTTAATGTAAGTAAGGCTGTAATTATTTGACCAAGATTAGCATGTGCGTGTGTTTCTTCTTGGCGGTTATAATCAAGAGAAACATCAAACCCTAAATCGCTTGTATATAAATCTACTTTGCCACCCAATACGCGTGCAAATTCACGTTGGTTTTGTGTAACGGTTACATCACCATTATTTTTTTTATCCATTAGCCAATGATCTTTATAATTCACATATAGTCTATAGCTATCACCCAACGGACTGCTACCGTTGTTGATTAATTCGGTAGATATCATTGATGATCCATACCATTTAAAATGTTTAATATCACACATTGTTTTTACGTAATGGTTTATTGCTAATATGAATGATCCAGGAAATGCGGCATTATCGAAATACACAAAATTATCTGCTTTTGTTGGGATTACTTTATAATATGATACTAACTCATAAGCCTTTAGCCATGCATTGCTAACATTGGGGGCATTATATTTTTTATGTACTTGATGTTTGAATATTCTGGAATAATCAAATTGTCTCGCTATTTGGATAAACTGTCTATTATTATTTACGGCGTCATATTTATTTTTTACAACGGACACCCTATCTTTTAAGGTATCCATATCCTTTACATCAAAGGAAGTAGTATTTTTATCAACACCATCAATAACGGGTAGCGTAAAGGATACAACACTCATTATATAGTATAATTTTGATTTTTATATAATATAAAAATGCCTTCGAGAATCGCAGTATTTGATACTGAGACTAGTGGAACAACCGCTCACGACTGTATAGTGAGTATTTGTTGGATAATTTACGCTATCATCGACCGTGAAATAGTTGAACTCAAGCGTCAATATTTTATTGTTAAACCAACAGCCAAAATTACTGCATTATCGACAAATATACATCATATAACCGATAGCATCGCAAGAAATGGAACCGATACCGACGAAGTTATGAAAGCGTTCGTTCAAGACATATCTACTGTTGATGTTCTGGTATCGCACAACATCAACTTTGATCTCAAAATGGTTCAGCGTTCGTTGGATTGGTGTGAGCTGAAAATGCCATCTGTTCAGTGTTTTTGCACCATGCTTAATGGAAAATATGTTGTGAATGCGAAAAACAAAAATAACAGAATCAAAGCACCAAAATTGTCTGAGTTGTATTATCATTTCTTTGGTGAAGATTTTAGTGGTCATCACAATGCAATCGAAGATACTGTGGCGTGTGCTAAGTGTTATTTTAAACTCTTGGAGCTTTAAAATCCCAAGAATTACAATGGCGAATTTCACGCCTTTACTACTTATCAGCCCTTGTATGGTATTATATTATTTTTTGGATGGTTACCGTGTGTGATCGCTACGTGTTATTTTAAAATTATCGATATTTTTTTTTAATGAATATGTCGATTGTTACGCTTGTGTGTGTGCAAGATGGTAAAAAGCTGCGTGTTAAGTTTCATTCCTTTACAGATGAAAAAGGAGTAGTATTTAGTAATGTCTACGACTCTAGATACAACTGTAAATTTCCACGAAATATTAGGGTTAAGGATACATATTATGAAATACCACATACTGATATAGCCTTAAGCAAAACATCTGGAACGCCGTATTATAGTATTAAAAAAAACAATATCAAAGTATTAGATAAAGCACCAGATACTAAATTGTTTAAAGTAGATGAGTGCGTAATATGTTTAGATGCAGAAACTAATGTTTCATTTTTACCATGCGGACACGTATGTACATGTAAAGGCTGTTATGATACAATGCGGCAACAAGTTTGCCCGTTATGTCGGCGTAATATTATTAGAAGTTTAATATCTATAATATAAAATGGCGTATATTGTCATTGTTGTTATTATTATACTGATAGCATATGTCCATTATCAGCAAAAAATCATTCCAGGGTTTTGGTGTATATCTGATGATTTTAAGCAACAATCCGAGGCTGAGCAATTGATGTTTTATTTTGAAAATGGTAGTTGTTTTTCATATAATGGTTATATCATTCTTACATCAGATGGAAAAGAGTTAATAAACGAAACTACGACATTTACAATAACACCTAGAGGAATTAATACATATACATTAAATATGGCATTAGACACCGAATACATGCCAAAAATGCTGATAATGGATATATGCCCTTATAGGGGAATTATGACACTTAAATGCCCCAAAGATGGTAAAATATACGCAAAAATGCTTAAAAACAACCAAATGTCATCTGAGATAATATTGAATTTATTATAACCCAAACATGTCTACAGGAGAAGACTTTCGTCGTTACGAAGACTTTCATCGTTATGATCATAATTCATACGGACCCCTATTGCCCTGGCCTATATCTAAGGACGATTACCAACAAGCTATGGATGGTCTAGCAAAAGCAAAAGATGATCTAGAAAAAACGAAAACCGCATATGGTAGAAATACGGATATTGTTCCAGATGATGGAACACATTGTAGTAGTAAAACTCAACCTATAGAAGAATTTATGGGTGATGATGGATTTATGGATGATGATGGATCTTTTATGATTAACGGTATTAATATTGATCATTATATAGATGCAAATTTTTAGCAGTTTATTTTTTTTATAATATAGGTATGGAGGAAAAATTACATAGATTTCTATGTTCTATATGTCAGGAGCTTATTCAAGGATCTGTTATAAAATGCGAAAACAAGCATATCACATGTAGTACGTGTTTATCCAAAATAGCATCTGATTCGGATAATAATATGGTATCGGCTGTAATATATATTGTATCAGAGGGGGCATTTACTATCAATATAAGACCAAACCCATCCGTTAAATGTGCTGTATGTAGAAGCATGTCTTTTTCTAGATGTGTTGAAACAGAAAATGAAATAATATCATACACTACAGTGTGTCCTAATACTGGGTGTCATTTTAGAATACCACCAGAAGGAGATGCGGAACACAGTGAAACCTGTCAATATCATTTATTTAAGTGTATGTGGTGTGATAAAAAAATAAATGCAGATGGTATATTAAATCATTTATATGCCTCATGTAGTGCAGATTTTAAAAAAATAGACTTGAATGAGTTAAATATAAACGACAACGTTCTTATAATCTCAAATACGAGACCAAACACGTTTTTAGTAATTTCTGAAAAAAAGATTACACTCATAAGCGACATCCACGAACAAATACGTGTTACTTTTGAGGAACCATGTCAAGATATAGATGGCGGTGTTGCATATAATATCATCAACAAACACTTAAATACACATACAATAAAACATTTAATATCCGGTATACATAAACCTTTGAATATTGACAACGATATAAAGGATATAACGCATATGTATTCAAAGTATAATGTTGATGAAAAATGCATCATATATCACCAGGGGAATTGGATACGAGGCACCATAGCTGCTGTAGATTATAATCCGCACAGGTACACGGTATCTGTTCGCGGTCTAAAGGATATAACCATTGACGCATCATCGGATTTTCCGCCACAGATAAAACCACACACCGATAGAACATCAGTAGAGGAAATGCAGCACATCGCAAACATGTCTTACAATGAACAGATAGACTACGCTATTGACCGTAGTTTAGAATAGTTTAATCTAAACCGAGACCAGATCTGCCACGTCAGAGCGTTCTGGCTCTACCGCCGTAGAGCGTTCTGGCTCTGCCACCGTAGAGCGTTCTGGCTCTACCGCCGTAGAGCGTTCTGGCTCTGCTGTATCATTTCGTTCTACCGTAGCAGAACGCCCCGTTGTAGCGGTTCGCCCCGCCGTAGCGGTAGGGTCGGGGCATTTAACTGGCGTTATAGCAGAGCGGTCAATTTTTAATGATCGTATGTTCATAGAGAACGGTTTATATTTTTTTATAGGTGACATTTCTATAGTAGATGGCTGTTTGATGTTATGATTGATGTTATGATTGATGTTATGATTAAGTATGGCCCCTGTAAGCGTCTGACTGTTTGATATTAGTGTTACGTATTGATTGTATTTATCATCAAGATATATATGTCCAGTCACACCTCTATTGTTTGGTCTGAGTCGCAATGTTTTCGTAATATCAATATGTAAAAGAGTAAATTCTCTTCCTGAAATGTATTCCATCTGTAAGTTATCATTCAGCTTGAGAAATAATTCAATCGATCCTATAACACCAACAATAAGGGCAAGCAGACATGTCGTCATACTTATAACACTCTGTTCAACATAATCTGTCAACCCGACAGAAACAACAGAATTAATACCAGACAAAATAATGATAGGTATTCTAAAATATTTTAATTGATGTTGGATACGTAAATATTGTTTTTTATGGTATTCAGACATCTGATAAGATTTATTACTTATTTGCTGTAAAATATCTTCTTCCTCTGTAGACCAGTCCATGACTATATTATAGCGATTATTTAAACTTTTGAAGAAAATGTATATATCGTCGAGTCAGATTATTTTTACCTCGCCTGATATGGTAGGGGAAAATAGGTATCTTAACGGGTTCGCTGGGTAGCTCTTGGAATAATATAAATATACTGAAACCTTTGAGGGTAAGGATAATTTTGAACAGACCCATATGTATAAAGCTGTTCGAAATGTATAGAGTCCGGAATGGATATGATAGAGTCAATTATAGAGTCTGTGATAAAGTTTATATTGAAGACTTGAAGGGGCCTTGGCATGGATATGCTCATACAGGAGTTCACGAAGAGCGTGTACTCCCGATAGACGGTGTTACATTCGTCCGTGGATTGACGGATATTGAAGGCAACACGCATTTTACGGGAACTGGTCGCGTGCAGAATGTTGCCGCTGACGGAAAGAGTTTTAAGAAAGATACTGTGTCGTTTGCTGGAGAAATAGAATTGGACGGCAAGTGTTTTATTAGCATACAGTTTAAAAACAAGTTGTGTAGCCATCACTACGCTAGCTACGCCGACAACAAATTTACCCCAATACAGAATGGTAATCTCGGGATCTATCTCGAACGCGTCGATGGGTCGACACAATTATCGTTGCCGAAGCCGAAGCCGAAGCCGTTTCCATTTCCACACCCAGAATCGGAGATGGTGTCAGAGGTGTTAGAGGTGTCAGAGGTGTCAGAGGGTCAGTAATTACTTGGTTCTAAACAAACACCGCAGAAGCGTAGGTGTCTAAACACGCATTGTAATATTGTATTTTTGTATTTTTTGTATTTTTTTTTGTATGTGTTCTAATACGCGATACTATAAGAGCGTCATGTGTAGAGTACGGCTGTACGATATTAAACGAAAATCGTGTTATGTTAGGGGCTTGGGCATCCTCTACTATAACATATACACACTATTCTAATACGTGAGAGAAGTCTTGGCTTCTCATGAAAAAATAGTGTATAGGTATCGTTATATTGCTTTTTTTATAAAAAAGCTTTTGAATAAAATTTTGAATGAATTTTGATATTCAAAGAACTATCTTTGAAAATGTCGTCGCTATTTAGTTGCTCAGGTACATTTACAGAAGCTCGCAAGCTTAGGTCGCTGAAACCAGGATCAGACTATGAGTCGAAAGTAGTTATGATAACAACAACTATGACTATACCAGGATCAGACGGAGAGCCAGGTATAGTTGCGGTACCAGAGACAGAGCCGTTGCCAGAGCCGTTTCCACAACCACCACCTCTACCACAATGGGTTCTTAACCCATTAAAACCGAAGCCGAAGTCATCGTTGGAGTCGGAGTGCCAATAATCAATTGGTTTTAAGCAAACACCGCAGAAGCGTAGGTGTCTAAACGCGCAGTGTAATATTGTATTTTTTTGTATGTTGTTAATCGAAAAACTATGTACTCCAACACGCGACACCACAAGAGCGTCAGGTGTATAAACGACGTAGAATATTATCTTACGGTATTAATCGAAAATCATGAAATGGTAGAGGCTTGGGCATCCTCCACCATTTCATATACACACTATTCTAATACGTGAGAGAAGTCTTGGCGTCTCACAGATTAAACCAGTATCATTATATTGCGTTTTTATAAAAAACTTTTGGGGTAAAGTATAATTTTGAACAGACCTATATATGTATAAATCTGCTCAAAATGTCTTATAACATCTGGAATGGATATGGTTATTGTTATGATGAGGACTCCAAGGTACAAGAACCACAGTTGCCAGTACCGCAAGCACCACCACTACCACCGATACAGCATCAGTGGGGAATGCTACAGGAGGAGGTATATGAGTCGAAGATGGAGGTCGCGGTACCTCATTTAATGAATTCGGTGTTGGGGTTAGTTCCAGAGCTGGTTCCGGAGTCGGAGTCGGTACCGGCTTTGGTGCCAGCGACGGTGTTTGAGGCGTGGTTGAGATCGGCGCCGGAGTTGCAATCAGTATCGGTGTTGGTGTCGTGGCTGTCATCGGTGCCGAGGTCTGAGTCAATGTCGGAGTTGGAGTCGGGGTCGTGGTTGATGACGATGTCGTGGTTGAGGACGATGTCGTATTCGGAGTCAGATTTGGATTCGGATTCGGATTCGATGCCAGGGCTGGTTCCAGAGTCGGAGTCGGTACTGGCTTTGGCACCAGCGACGGTGTTGGAGGCGTGGTTGAGGTCGGTGCCGGAGTTGCTGTCGGTGTCGGTGTTGGAGTCGTGGCTGTCGTTGGTGCCGAGGTCAGAGACGATGTCTGAGTTGGAGTCGAGGTCGTGGTTGAGATCGATGGCATGGTTGAGGACGATGTCGTGGTTGGAGGAGTCGGAGCGCAAATAATCACTTGTCCGAACAAACACCACAGAGGTGTAGGCGTCTAACCGCGTAGGGATTGTATCGTATTTTTTTGTATTTTTTGTATGCTGTTAATCGAAAAACGGTGTGTTCTGTGTATCAGGAACCTGCTGATCCTTGCATGTATTAAAACATGCGACACCGCAAGAGTGTCAGGTGTATCGTACACGCTGTACGACATTAATCAAAAAATCATGTTGTGCTTAGAGGCTTGGTCACCCTCTAAGCATTCATGCGCGTGATATTCTAATACGTGAATAGAAATAGTAGAAGGCCCCCAAACCTCTCATAGAATAAACCAGTATGGGGTGAATGGGGTCTATTCGTCATATATTGCTTTTTTGTAAAAAACCTTTGGGTATAAATATAAATTTGAATAAGGATATATATAAATTTGCTCGAAATGTATCACATCTGGAATGGATTCGGTTATATTGGAAATAAAGTGAAGCGTGACGATGACAGCAATAACGACAACGATGACTCTAAATTCTTTTGCAGTGATGTTAGGGTCGAATTTAAGCAGGTTGGAGATAAAACACATCTTGTGGGAACTGGATATGTTGATGATGTTGCTGTTGAAGGAAAGAGAATCAAAGGAAACATCCTGTCTATCGTTGGCGAAATTGATTCGGATGGCAAGTATGTTATTCAGAGGGTATATAAGAATAACATACGCAGTTACCACTACGGCAACTATGTTGATGGTAAATTCTATTCAACCCGGAGTGATGCTCAAGGGATCTATCTCGAACGCACATACACCCCGGCACCGCCGCCCAGGTATTTTAGATTCGTGACCGCTGGTGATTATGTTCGAAAGTCGGAGCGCCAATAATTACCTGTCGGAGTAAACACCGCAGAAGCGTAGGTGTCTAAACGCGCAGTTTAGTATTGTATTTTTTTGTATGCTGTTAATCGAAAAACTGTGTGTTCTAATATGTATCAAGAGCCTACTGCTCCTTACATATATTAGACCATACGACACTGCAAGAGCGTCAGGTGCATAAACGAGGTAGAGTAGTATCGTACGCGCTGTACGATATTAATCGAAAAATCATATTCTACTAGAGGTACGGCCCTCTAGCAGAATATATACGTACTACTCTAATGCGTGAAGGGGAGTCTCGGCTTCTCATGAATAAACCGGTATGTGATGGATAGGTATGGGGTCTATTCACCATATATTGCTTTTTTTTGTAAAAAACCTTTGAAAAGAAGATATAATATACATATAATGAGTTTTTTGGAATCTACGTGCGATATACGCCGTGGCTATACTTCGATTGAACTATTTAAGTCTCACAGATGTGTATTCAATTTAATTTATAATACCTTGAAGGAATATAAAGACCTAAAATTTATGTATGAGCTTGACTTGTTTAAGGGTGTGCTTTTTAATGGAGATTCATTAGTAATATTTACAATAAAGCTTTATAGGCATGAAACGCGAGGAAGTGTTATTGTATGGTTTTCTAATAATGGTCATCAATTCGGATTTATGGACTTTGCGGATAATATAAAATCAGCACTCGGTGCCGTAATTCCATTGAAAATACCCACGCTTGAAATAGTAATAGAATCCGATACATTTTTGCTTGAGTTGTTTTATAAGGGGTGTATTTCCAGGATCAACAATCCCAAATATCAATTAGAAGAGATTAAGGATCTTGTTGGTATGGTGATCCGCTATGGTGATTTTGCAACGCGTGTCGATAGATTCATACCTAATCTATTAGAATCAGATAACCCCATAGTTATTATATTTACGGCAAAATTTCTTCATTGTATCGGAAATAAAGAATATAATGAACAGTTAATACAGATTGTTACCCAACATAGTACCCAATGTAATAACCAACACAACCGTTTATTATTAGAAATGACTATCGAATTATTATCTGAAAACGAAGTTACTTAACGTGTTAATGCTGAGGCCCTGGGGAAGATTTACCGCAATGGGTTTATAAATTGAATAATATATACTATAAACAATCATGTGTCATATTTGCATAAGTTTCGGTGACGAATTATGGCGTTATCTTGAGGGCGACTATAAGTGCGGTGGATATATCTTTGACACCGACCCAGAGAAGAGACCAAGTGTTGTACCGACGCTATATGATCTCACTCCAAAGGAATTACTGGCATTAGCCAGTTTTATTGATTGGTCGAAGGATAACGGTATGCCTGGCGTAGAGAATTTCATCACTTGTAAGTGTGGTGTGTTCCATCCATCATCCTTGGAATCCTGGGTCCAAATGAGTGGATTCAATACTTAATTTTTTTTAAACTTTGAAGTTAGATATAATAAAAAATGGAAAGGAAGAGATTTATTGGTTTGGCTGGTACAATCGGTGTGGGTAAAACCACTTTAGCGACAGCTTTGGCCACTCATTTTGATCTTCCAGTATATTATGAACCAGTCAAGGATAATCCATATTTAGACGATTTTTACAATGATATTAAAAAATATGCATTTCCGATGCAAATATACCTTCTCAATAGCAGATTTAGACATCAACAATCGGTCATATGGAGCGATCGTGGCGGTGTTCAGGATCGCACTATTTATGAAGATTGTATTTTTGCAAAAATGTTATATGATGATGGTTTAATTGAGGAACGCGATTATAGGACATATGTAAATTTATTTGATAATATGAATAATTTTATTAGAAAACCAGATGTTATTGTGTATTTGGATATCCCACCAGAAGAAGCATTGGTAAGAATTAGAGTACGTGGTCGTAGTTGCGAATCGAGTATTACATTGGAATATCTGCAAAAACTACATAGAGCCTATGGTGTATTTATTAGGGATATAGAAAAAAGCGTACGTGTTATTAAGATCGATTATAGAGAATTTATGTCAGTCGATGACATTGTACAATTAATTGGATAATATTGAATATTTTTTTTAGATACAAATGCCTTCCCATAGTAAATTCGCGCTCACCCCTTTGGAGCCAGTTCATAGATGGCACAATAAATACACGTGTCTGGCGTCATCCCAGCCTCACGAGGAGGTGGTCGAGAATATTCATGAATATTTGAAGGCCATTGGTGCGAGATTTGTATACGGTCCCGATAGAAATATTTTTCGTGTGTCCATTTTTGGAGTTGGAGATGTGGTTAAATTCCATATCGCACTGTACGCATATAGCGATCACGCTATTCATGGCAATGATGGAGATGTGATCATCGAGTTCGTCAGACAGGGCGGGGTTTGCCCTTTTGCCTTTAATGACATCATGGATGGTTTTCGTCCCGTGGTTGGTATGCCAGATCATCACAGACCTGAACCAGACTACAAACAACTCGACACCACTACGACTGAGTGCAAATTAGTTGAAGAAGAAAAAGTGGCGGTAGAGTGTCACAGACGACATTTTGCATCTTTAGTTGAGGAGTTTGATGAACGCGATTACAGAAAGAGTATTCAAGACATGGTCTATGCGGCTAGCAGATTTCCACGCACCTTCGACAGCATCGATTATGCTGGTGTAATTCCAAAGTTGCTTTTATGTGGTGACCCCGAGATCCAACTTTTTACGGTTAAATTCTTGAGATGCCTAGATGACAAGCGTCAACTCAACCTACTCACCCAGATGCACGAGGGTTTGAGAGGCTCTATTGGTCATGTGAGTTGTGATCTTAACGCTTACGGTATTTTTGCACAGCAGGCTATTGTTGACGAGTTGGATAGCTGGCTTTCTTAATTTTTTTTTGTTTTGAATAGAAGTGGTTGTGGTATTAATACGAGGGTGGGTGAGTATCTCGTATCGCTTTAAGAAAAATACACAGACCATATGCAAAAAAAAAAACAGTTCGAATAGCTTTATCCTTAAATTTCCAAGGATCAATAATTTAAATGGAAGTTTATATATAAAGAAAATGAACCCCGAAAATGTTAATTGGGGTATTATTACATACGATCCAGAGGTATGGGAGTCGAAACCTAAGATACCCAAACCTAAGACGCCAAGACATCAAACCCAAGACACTAAGACGCCAAACACTGGAGTGTTAGGTATGGAGTATACGGAAATATATGGCTACCAACCATTTACAATTGGTGATTTTTTATGCAAACCATCTATGGATTGTATTTCTTTCCATAAATACGAATCAAAACATATGCGTAGTGATTTGAAACAACAAATACAGAGCGATTTATCCAACGCGACATTATCATTAGAGGTAAAATGCTACGGATATATTAACGGTAAACGTATCATAAATACAGAAACCGTTATGTTTGAAACGCCACGCGAAACAATAACAATCATTCCATCGATCCCATCGATCACTCGTACAAAAAACAAAAATACGACACCTGTAGTCCTCGAAAAGAAATATACAAGCACACTAATAGAGACATGTAGTAACGAATTTATTATAGATGCGTTTACATGCAAAATACACCAATCCAATATTTCTTTTTATGATAATACCGACCGCGTATTTAAACTGAGGTCTAAGGGATGGGTATATTTTGCACATGTGATGCATAATAAAAGTATAGTAATGCTGACAGAACATGAAATATTACATATTAACCCATATCCCGATTGGAGTTTAAAGCGTATAGATCATAAAAATACTCCAAATATTATAATACTTGGAGCCACATCGGAAGGATATGTTTTTATATACGAACATGATAATATATGTTTATGGAGAAATGACGAACTCATATGGTATAATACTGATTTGGAATATGATGAACAGATTACTCATATAAAGGCTATCGATGGTGTATTTACATGCGATACTGTAAAAGGGACTGTTGGGTGGAATATGGATACTAAGATAATAGTCTATTAGTTAATTCGAATGCTGTATTAATCAAAAAAATAAAAATCTACAATCGTGTTTTGAAGTACATAACGAGAAACTGTTGCCACCAGGTAGCATGTAATTCATTATAATGAGCATCATAATAGCAGTAACTGCCCTCCGACTCAATATACAATAGCTCCTTTTGGGTCAATATATCATACAACGGGTTGATGGCCAATGTTGTATCGCATGAAAAATGTTCAAATTCGATATAGTCAAATACAATATAGCTAACATCTGCCCCACAAAAGCCCCTAAGTAGAAATAGTATTTTCAATACATCTCTACATAATTCGGGATTTGAGCCGTATGGAGTGATTAATTCTAATACTCTCTCCAACTCATTTTTTTCCACATAAACTCAATACAGGCTGATCAAACACTTCAATAGCCTCATCCCTGTAGGGTTCTTGCGACTGCAGCATGTATGCAGCATTTTGGGTCATATAGCAAAGCAGATTATCCCAGTCCACTCGGTTCCGCTTTGGTTCAAAATAGGCCTCCGCTTGGTCAAAATCTATCAATAACTCTTTTTCCCAGAATGACCTTTCGCGTTTAAGTTGTAGGTACGGCGAGTTTGGATCAGATAGTAACGACTCAACCATTGTCGGAGAATCTAATACTCTTTCCCATTCGCTTCTAGACCGAACAGATAGCAAATAATCCGATACTCTATATTTTTTTTGAATATAGAGTAATTCCTCACCGGTTAAGATATTGCGAAGGAGAGAAATAGTTGATACCAAATCGTATGCTGATGCACCCAAATTGATATATTCAAATACGACACACCCAATACCTGTTCCAAAAATGGATTTCAACAGTAGTAGCATTTCTAGTCCTTCTTGCACTAACACATGGTTCGAGGCGTATGGGCTAAGCGTTTGCAAAATGAACGCTAACTCGCAATGGTCGATAAGAGCCAATGTAGGTTCATCGAATACTTCGATAACGACATCATCGCGGTCGCCATCTAAGTCTTTAGATTCTCCAAAACCACTGAACATGCTTGCTGTATATTCCAACGGATGAAATCAATATTGTTTAGCCGGAAAGGTATAATTTACTATAAGGCGAGTACCAGTTTGATATCGGGTATGTTCAGAAATAGAGAATTCTGCTATCTATGAATTCAGGGCATTTTACCACTATTCCAGTCACAGGTACGAAATTTACTCAATAATTTTGATTTTTTTAGCCTAACATTATGCTCCGCCAATTTATCTACGTCTTAGGCACTATGCTCCGCCAATTTATCTACGTCTTAGGCATTATGCTCCGCCAATTTATCTACGTCTTAGGCATTATGCTCCGCCAATTTATCTACGTCTTAGGCATTATGCTCCGCCAATTTATCTGTGGAAAAACTCACCAGGTGGTCGACGACGCCGCTTTTGCTCGGCGATCACAGCAAATGGCCGACGACGCCGCTTTCGCTCGGCGATCACAGCAAATGGCCGACGACGCCGCTTTCGCTCGGCGATCACAGCAAATGGCCGACGACGCCGCTTTCGCTCGGCGATCACAGCAAATGGCCGACGACGCCGCTTTCGCTCGGCGATCACAGCAAATGGCCGACGACGCCGCTTTCGCTCGGCGATCACAGCAAATGGCCGACGACGCCGCTTTCGCTCGGCGATCACAGCAAATGGCCGACGACGCCGCTTTCGCTCGGCAATACGATTACAGCCATATATTAAGTGATGAGGCGATAGCTGTATCGCTTGCCGCAGATTATGAGGATATACACCATCAGGTGGCGCATGATGCGAATGTGGCGTCCAGTCTCAGTGAATTAGACAGTAGCCTGTCATATGATACCAGACCCGTCTCGTATGGTAGTAGTAATATGGTTGTTTCTGGTATTAAAACCATCATTTCAGAGATGAAAACTCCACCTAACCACATCGACCCGAAAAGGTGGGTAGATGGACAATCTGTGTTTACGGCAAACGAGTACATGGAGTCACTAGGATACGGCCCTAACACTCTACGATACGCAAACGGTCATGTTGTTTTTGCATGTGGGAATGATGTGTTTGATTCTGAAACCCATGCAATCAACATTCGGTTGGGGGGTGATCTCTGTCTTTACCTATCGACTCTGTATGGTGGGTTACGTAAGTTGGGTTTGCCTCGCAGAGATATTGTATATGGAATGGGACAACCGTCTTTGACAAGAGGTATGGTTATCACATTTATCGACCATTTAATATACAAGTTTGCTTAATTTTTTTCTGTTAAAATTGAAAAGTATAGTTACATATATAATGGATTATTCACATATTGTCGAACGATTCAATGCAACGAATAATGCAGAACTCGAGCTTCGATTCAGTGTTGATAAAATACTCTTCAAAACAATATTAGACAAATGTAAAGGCGAAATGTCCTTGGAACAGAGTGTTAATTTTATATATAATAATAAAATCAGACAATTACTTTTTATCGATGGAAAAAAAAAGCATACTTCGTTCGTTGAAAAGAAACAGTTGATAAATAAAAAGTCCCCATTGTATAAATTGGTTTTATCTACTGAAAATAAAATATCAGAATTTAATGCCGATTTAACTACATTGGTTCGTATTAAACTGCGATTATCTATTTTTCCATCAGAACTAGAAGGATGGAGGGTAGATTTTACCATGACTAAAAACCTGACTGATATGAAAAAGGTAAAACCGGCAAAAGAAAGTATGTTATACAAACTTGATATAAACGACTTTAACACTGATAAAGCACCATGGGAACATGCTGATAGTTTTGAATTAGAAGTCGAATGTATTGATAAAGAAATATACTCACCTATTGAAGATGTTATAGATTATATACATTCTCTTGCTGGTCATATCAGATCTTCGGAATATAACACTCTAGTTAATTTCATATCTGAATTGGTACATGGTAAGAAATCAACCAATGCGAGGAAAATATATAACAAGGTTATTGAATTAAATTCTGATTCGTATTCGAAAGTATATGAAAATCGTACCGATTATTACCTACTAGACAAAGCAGATGGTATTAGGTTCTTTGTTATCTTGCATAATAAAACTCTTACCGCTTTAAGTGATGGTATAGACACTACACCATTGAACACCAACCATAGGAAACGTACTATCGTAGATACTGAACGCGTTGTCGATGAAGAAACGAAGCAAGTATTTTATTATGTGTTTGATGTGTTAATGTTTGAGGGTAAGTCTGTTACAGGCTTGCCAACAAGCGAACGAATATCATATATCCCACGCGTTGTAGAAATGTCGGAACAGCATATACGCCCCAAGCCTATTATTCCTATAACATCCAACTTTGAATCAGAATTAAATGCCATAAACGATTCACATAAAAACTACGAAAGTGATGGTATTATTTTTACACCAAAAGATACCACATATCGAAATACAAAATCATGGAAGTGGAAACCATTAACTCATATGAGTATTGACTTTTTGGTAAAAAAAGCAGGGCGGCCCAGAGAATATATATTATTTTCTGGCATCAGTCAATACAACTATGATAAGTTAAAATTAACAATGCTTCCAGGTTTTGAAATATATGGAAAATATTTTCCTATTCAATTCTCACCGAGTAGTGATCCTTTTGCGTATAAATATACACACCCAGAAGACAGCAAATTTATAGATATAGCAGACAACGTATGTGAATTTAAACGAGTAGATGATTCGTGGGTGTTAATGCGTATTCGAACAGATAGGGATGCTGAAACAAAAGCTGGTACTTATTTTGGAAATGACTTTTACGTTGCCGAATATACATGGCAAAACTATAAGTCGCCTTTAACATTTGAGCATCTACTCAAACCTAATGTAAAATATTTTCAGGAAGAAAAAAGAGGCTTGTATAAACAAGCGACCAGTTTTAATTCTTTTGCTAAAAGTAGGATATTAACTGTATTCAAAGATAAGGAATGGGTTATTGATCTTGCTGCTGGAAAAGGTCAAGATATGTTTAGGTTGGCGGGTATGAATGTAAAAAATGCTGTATTTCTTGACATCGATCAATATGCCCTGTCAGCATTGGTTGAGCGTAAGCATAAAAATAAACAACCATTAAATATGAATGTACTTATTCAGCACACCGACCTTACAGATGATTATAAACATACAAAGAACAACTTACACCGTATTGGTGTTCCTGCTGTTGGTGTTGATGGTATTATGTGTAATTTTGCTATCCATTACATTATCGACAAACTTGATAATTTGATACACTTAGTTCATAGTATGCTTAAACCTGGAGGGGTTTTTGTATTTGCGGCATTTGATGGAAAGCGTATTGTTGATTTATTGAAGAATGCAAAAGAATGGCATGTTAGAGAGGGTGATGCTATTAAATATTCTATAGTAAAAAAATATAAATCAAACACTCTTACTAGAACCGGGCAACAGATTGATGTGCTATTACCATTTAGTATGGGAAAATATTATACCGAATATCTAGTAAATTTCGATCACGTGTTGAGTGAATTTAAAAATAGAAAATTTATTATTGAAAAACGTGGAAACTTTAGTGAATTTTTAAATCAAAAGCCGTTGGGTGATTCTGATACACAGTTCGTATCATTATATAGCTATGCTGTTGTTCGAAAACCAGATACTAAAAATGATATTATATCTTCCTTGTCTGGATCGTATGATATCGACGAGTTTAAAACAGCGTTTATAACACCACAGCCATTACGGCCAGTTGTAACTTTGGATGATATAAAAACGATATTACCATACGCGTTTAATTCGGGCATAGTAAAGATGGGTCATCATATAGGACAACGAAAACTATTACTTAGTGAGATTCAATTCCTTTCAAAAACCAAATCAAAATATTGTATTTATGCTGGATCAAGTCCAGGCAATAAAAACATGTATCTTTCAGAGATATTCCCGCACATTAAATTTATAGATGTTGATCCAAATAAGTTTGATATTGTTGTTGGTGATAAATCACACAGAGCTGTAAAGCATGATGATATAGTACATTTATATTATCACTATCCAACAAAATCCAATACATATAAAAATAATACTTCTTTTGCGGATATGACTGCCATGGATAAAAAAAATATGTTGGATTTTGTCATACAGTCTAATGCAAAAATATTTATTATAGAAGATTACATGACTATAGATATTGCACAGTGGTGTGTAGGACTTGGTGATGTATCATTTATATCCGATATACGCTCAAATGTTTCAGGCAGTGAATATCCACAAGATTATGATATTTATTGGAATATGGCTATGATGTATAATTGGATTACAATCATGAGACCAGAATACACAATGCTAAAACATCGAGATTCTTATGGTACTGATGTAGATAAAACCATAAGACATCCCGATGATTTCAAACTAGCATTAAGCAACGGTATTGATTTTGCATCAGATTATAAAGATAATGTATTTCGTATGAGTAAGGGTACATTATATATACAGGCATGGGCTGGACGATCTTCTTCCGAACTACGGCTACATATTAAAAGAAACGATATTACAAATACCATAACATATGACAAGTGTGAAGATAAAATGTTTTATTTTAATAGTATTGGTAGATCGTGGGTATGGAGAACAAATAAAAATGCTAATAAGTCATTAGGATTTTGCCACTGCAACGACTGCGCCCTCGAAAATATAATCCTTACAGGTGCTGGTCTTGACGTTCATAAAGCGGTTAATAATATCAACAGAATTACAAATAGACCATTACTATCACACCATAGATTTACGTTATGGGTAAAGAATGTAGCAACTAAATCTGATGTTTTTACAGAGATGGTTCGACATGCATTAGACTTATTCAAAAAAACACCCAACAGATATAAAAATGATGGTGCCAGGGGTAACACTGGTGAAACGCCTACTGGTGAAGGTTTAGTAGTGCCTACTGGTGAAGGTTTAGTAGTGCCTACTGGTGAAGGTTTAGTAGTGCCTACTGGTGAAGGTTTAGTAGTGCCTACCAACGAAACACCTACCGACGGTTTAATGGTGTTACCGGATACTTTGAAATGGATGTTTCCTGAAACCGATAAGCCGCTATATATTGTGGATGCGTCAAGGTATAGTGTGTCGAGTCCGCGGATGTCTATTCAAATATCAGAGCAAATAAAACACCTGGTTCAAATACCCGATATACATATCACAGATGCAACAGCACATGTAGGTGGAAATACAATAGGATTCGCAACGGCGTTCCCTCATGTCAATGCTGTTGAAATAAGTAAAACCACATATACTGCACTTACACACAATATCAAAGCGTTTGATATAGAAAATGTAAAAACATATAACGAATCATACCTTGATATTCAAAATGACTTGAAACAGGATATTGTATTCTTTGATCCTCCTTGGGGTGGGCCAGAGTATAAACTCAACAAGGTTATGATGTTATATTTAGATGATATTCCTATATATGAAGTTGTATGTAGATTTGAAGTATTTCCTGTACTGGTTATACTGAAATGTCCATACAATCTTGATTTCGCATTATACAAAAGAAGTATTCCATATAGTAACCACATAACAAAAAAACATGGAAATGCTCGTATCATTTATTCGTATTAAAATTGATTAAGCTACATGAGTAAATATGAATATCGTACAATTTTACGCCAATCAATATCTTCAACTGATAAGACCAGGGGCGCAGCCTATAGGAATATGTAAAGAGACTGAAGCTCAAATTATGTTTATTCTACATGAACTTGAGCGATCACGTTCTGATAAAAAATTATCTGGTATTGGTATATGTAGATATGTTGTAGGTGTTGTAGAAAGCACACATGTCGAAATAAATACTGATGTAGAACGCTTGTTCAATAGAACAGTAAAAAGAGATCCCTGGGTTACATATGTATTTTTACGATTCATTCGTATATTCGCTAAACAATTGGCAAATATGAACTGTATATATACTATGGGTGATACTGGATCACAAACCAACTCTATTTTGCGAATAATGGATGTCAGTGGCACAAATCCAGTAATTTTCAATGATATCTACCACCAAAGGCCTCTTTAAAAAAATTAAAAACGAGGAACTTCCAAATCATCCTCATCCAAGAGCTCCAGAGCGTGTGTGACGGAAGGATGCTGTATTTTTTTTTGGACAAACTGGTTAGCGGTTCTAGTGTCGGCGTTGACCGGGTGGTTGTATCGCACATACACGGGGGGTGGTGTCCAATACCAAACACCATTATACATCATGGGATGTGGCCTGGCCATCACTGGTCGCCTGGTCATCATGGGCTGTGGCCTTGTCATCGCAGGTTGTAGCCTAGCCACCATGGGTGGTCGCCCAATCATCACCGGTTGTGACCTAACCATCACAGGCTGCGGCCTGGCCGTCGCGGGTCGCTGCATAATAGCCACAGGCTGTGGTTGTCTAGTGGCCACTCGCCACTGCCCGACAGTCGCTGGACGCTGTTTAGTGGTCGCTTTAGTGTTTCTTCGAGTCCGCCACTTGGCACCTATTTGGATGTGCTGCCTTGGTCTTGATTGCGTCTTCTTGCTTGCACGGACACATGAAATTGGTTGTCGATTGGCCTCCTTGCTCTGTTTCTGGGGGGTAAATGGCTTTGCTGATGGATTCAGCATGTTTCGTGGATAGTAGGGCTTTGCTATTGCCCTAATCATATTCAAAATTATATAAAATTGACTTTAATATTTATAAAAAAGAATGTCATACAATAATGTGAAAAATGCAACTATTGCTGATTGCGAAACACACCTTACTGGGCGATTTATAGGGAAGGTTTTAGATGTATATGATGGTGATACTTGTGGTGTTGCTATTGATATTAATAGAACATTACGTTATATTCGTATTCGGATGTTATCATATGATGCACCAGAGATGAAAAAAAAACAAAGACCGTTTGGTGTTGAGGTGAGGGATGTTCTTCGCGATCTTATATTGGATAAAATGGTTGTGGTGGATATCCCTAAGCAAAAAAAATATGATCCGTACGGTAGAACGTTGGGTCATATATATGTCTTACGGCAGGGTATGCCTTGTACTGTTGTTTCATGCTGGAGTTTATTATGCCCTGGATGTAAATCATTTAATGGTGAACAAGATTATACTAAACATATCATACGAGATAATAAGGTAGAAGTCCCTGTAACTATTGATATCCCCGAACAATTTCATATTGCCTTTTTACATGAACTTTTGCACGTAAATGAGTGGATGATAAATAATACATTTGTTAGGCCGTATGATGGACAGCACTCTCGATCTGTATGGAGTCAACAGGAGTTGCAATGTGGGTATCATGGTCCCCTAATATAATACCAATATGTATAGGATCATCTGGCTTTAAATATAATGTGTTATTTGACCCTAACTGCAATTCATGACCTATTTCAAGATTTTTTTGTAATGGTGTGTATATTATACGAGCAAGACAGAATAATCCACTTATATATTTTAATACTGTTTCATCATTCGAATACTGTTGTAAATCTAACTTATATTCGGGCGTAACAACCCCTAATTGTAAAGTATGTTTATTGTCAATAACAACTACACCAACGGTTGGTACCACAGTATCGAATAATTCTTTTACATCAACATTAAGATATAATGCAATAAAATGTTTAACTATATTGTCAGCAAATACCATTGCACGATCAATAACTATTCGTGTCTTTAAATTTTGTATTTCCTGCCCGGCGATTCTTTTTTTTTCCTCCATGGTTATAAAAAAAGAATAACAATATTTTAAATCATTCCCTCAAAGTTTAAATTTTTTGGGACGGATCGGCATCTGCTAAGACCAGTTCTAGGTTTTTTAGCAGGGGCGCTAGGGGTATCGCCCAAACGAAAAGAGATAGGTGTAGATATATAACGCTTTCTAGAACGGGATTTACTAGGTGCTTCTTTTTCAAAAGTCAGCTGTTTAGGCTTCATATTAAACCTATGCAGAATACTACCTGACCCCCGAGTATTAGGCTTGCGGCGAATAGGCTGATTGACCTTGATACTACGACGCGGTCTGATAGGGGTAAGGTATCCGGACGCGGTTGGCATTATAGATAAAGATGCGAATACGGTTGAGAGATTCATGTTTATATGGTATATAAATTCAAAATTAAATATTGAATTCATTTAGATAATAATCTAACCATGAACAAACTCAATGAATTGTTAGCAAAATATGGAAAGGAAATCAAAGAATCCTCAGACCGAGCGGGGTCACCGCGTGATCCGATGTGGAAATGTACGTTGTCAGATCCAGAATCGGGATTATCGGCGACGTCAACCGCGAAAAAGGTAAAGGCTGCACGTAACGACGCGGCCGCCATTCTGCTTGGCCCACTGACAGCGTATATGGAACAACATGGTGTCGCGGGAACCCAAGGCGGTGGATCGATCCAGTTCTTAAACAAAAGGCTGTCCAGTTATGGTGTCAGACACATGGAGTTTAAATTTGCCCGCTGCGGGCAAAACATCATCACTGGCATCCACGCATCTCACCCTTTCATGGATACCCCTATTAGTATCCCATGCGATTCCAAAAAGGGCGGCAAAGATGCTCTGGCCGCCGCGTTGTTAGATTCGGATCTGGGATGGGCAGTTGCTGCCGGGTCGGTCGATGCAAAAACCAAGCCACTCCCGAAATACAATGTGTTGAAGTCGTTTGGTGAGTTGGGTCCTGGACCATATGGTATTGATTTAGAGTGGAACCCCAACAATGTGAAAACTGGAGTAGTTGTCATCCAGATAGCGTCGGCTGTTGGGGTGTTTATCAAGCCCTTTAAAAAAGCATCCGATGTTGCTGATATCGCCCGCATGCTTAGAGATGAGAGTGTAAAGAAATATACTTTTGCACCCAACGATCAAAAGGTTATCAAATCGCGTATGGGTTGTGATATCGCTAACTTTGTCGACATGCAGTCGTTTCTTTACGAGCAAGGATATGCATCGACCATATCATTGAAACATGCTGTCGGTATTGTCTGCGGTGTTTGCCTCACTAAAGATAGAGGTACCACTATGTCCTTTACATCACTCCATCTTACCGCTGAACAGCTAAAGTATGCCGGAGATGATGCTGTCGCCACGTTGCTTTTGGGTCAGAAGTTGTTTTAGTTTATTTTTTTTCATTTAGTATAAGATGATTAAAAGACATGGTAATACAAAGGATAAATTTACATATACTCATAATAGCAAAGTGATGAAAAATGAGAGTATGTTACAATATATAACATCACTCGCAATACCTCCTTCATATAAAGATGTTATTATTTTTTACCAAACTAGAGGAGAACCTAAAATACTATACCAGGGATACGACTTAAAGGGAAGACTTCAGCGGATATATTCTAAGAATTGGGTAGTAAAAGCACGTAAGAAGAGATTTTGTGATATTTTATATTTGTCAGAGCAAATACCAAATATAACAACAGAATCCAAAAAACATATAACTGGACCACCATCAAAAGATAAAATGATATCTATGATTATTAGTTTAATTATGACGTGCTATTTTCGTGTAGGTAACAAAAGATATCAAGAACTGTACGGGACATTTGGTGCCATGAATATACAAAAAAAACATATATCGATTAAAGACAATATTTTGCATATTTCCTTTCTTGGAAAAAAGTCAATTGTTAATAACTGTGATATTACAGATAAGGTTTTAATTAACGAGATGCGAAAACTGATATCGCAGCGTGAAAAGGCTAATGATTTTATATTTCAATATGAACATAAAGGAAGTCTTGTACCCATAAAGGCTATTGATGTCAATTATTGGCTTAATAAATTCGATAAAAGAATAACAAGTAAAGATTTCCGCACATATGATGCTAATATACTTTTAATTATCCATTTGCGGAAATATGGTATAGTTGTATCGAAAGTTCAGCGAAAACATAAAATGGTGGAGGCATTAACAGATGTAAGTGCATATATACATAACACACCTTCTATATTACGTAATAACTATGTAGCAGATGGTATTGTGGATATGTATATGAATGATCCTATGAAATTTTCACGATACTTTTTAAACAATAAACCGCCACGAGTTGTGTTTATAGAATATCTTAAAGATTACTGTTCTTAAAAATTGAATTTTTATATATATAAAAAGATGGACAGCAAAGGTGATAGGTGTGTTGACGGTACCATTAACAATAACCCCACTTTCAGTGATATTCAGAATATGTTTATGATGAATCAAAATGAGCGTATTCTCGGTCGTGTAGTTTATGAATGGTACGATATCGTTAATCGCACTAACAAATATGAACAAAAAAGGGCAGAATTGATAAAACAGCTCCGTGAACTAGAATTGCAACAGCATCGGGATATTAATACCCTCAAACAAATATCCATATACTGTGAATTGAGACGCAAGTTGGTTTATTCTAAAAAGCGTCGTAACAGCACCATCAGCGAGGCACCAAAGCGCATGAAGTTGTAATTTTTATAACAGGTCTCCATAATTTATTCTGGGGACGTATTTTTTTTATTAAAATTGAATGTGTAATGTAAAAAAATGATTAGAAAATATGAACGGGATTTGTTAGATATTATTGAATATGTTCTATATCCCGATGTAGCTAATATCGTATTCGGGTACGTTAATCCCGTATTGTTGCCTTGGGTTGATGAGAAAAAAATAGATTTGAGAAGACTGTGTGCGAACCACAAAGCCATGCATGTGCTAATGGAAAATCCAGAAATTATATGCTGGAGTAATTTATCAATGAACCCCCAAGCAGTGGAATTATTAACACTCAATATTGATAAAATAAATTGGGTCCAACTATCTTTAAATCATAACGCAGTGCGTCTATTAAGTACCAATCCTGATAAAATAAACTGGTATAATTTATCCCAAAACCCAGGGGCAATGAAGTTATTGATGGATAATCCAGATAAAATGGATTGGAATAGTTTATCGGAAAATCCATCCGCTATTGATATTTTGGAATCCAATCCAGAAAAAATATATCCTCTAAGATTATCTGCCAACCCCGCCGCTATGAAACTTATAACTCGTGACGATTTTCATATTCATTGGCTATGGTTATCAGCAAACCCAGCAGCAAAAGATTTGTTGGTTAATAATTTAGATAAAGTAAGTTGGTATTGGCTATCCACAAATACAAATATGATTAATGTAATAAAAGATAATTTGGATAAAGTCGAATGGTGTGCGTTATCCGCCAACCCCTGTATCTTTAGCTAAAAATATTAATATTTTTTTCCAGTAAAAATTTTGAATAATACAGTTAATAACAAAAGAATATGTCCGATAACAAAACCTGGGTTTGCTATATCTGTGGTAATGTCAATGAGTGGGAGGCATGTGATAATCCTAAATGGTGTGGAATGACAAACTCCAAATTCCCACCATCACCACAGCCAACCCCATTATCAGACAGCTGTTTACGCTACCACGCTGGAGACACTGGAGACGCTAAATGTGCTGGAGACACTGGAGACACTGGAGACGCTAAATGTGCCAGAGACGCTGGAGACGCTGGAGATGCTAAATGTGCTGGAGACACTGGAGACACTGGAGACACTGGAGACGCTAAATGTGCCAGAGACGCTGGAGACGCTGAATGTGCCAGAGACGCTGGAGACGCTGAATAATTTTGATTTTTTTATATGGATACAATATGTGTGCTTACGTACTCAACGATGATGGTCTCACGATCAATTTTCGCAAGATTTCTCCTGGTGCTACCACACGTCCAATTTTCCCCGGACCACCAGGAAAAGAAGCTACCGCTCGCCTTCCACCGTCCGGGATGCCCGCTCAATGTGGAAGATGCAAGTGTGTTGAATATAATGTGAGAACTCTTCGCGAAAGTTTTGCAAAACTGGAGAATAATTTCTACTTCTGTGAGAAGTGTCATCCGTTAATGCAGACCATTTACAACCACTATTCCGACAGTGTGTGGTTTAGAGATTACAAGAATGAGCAAGTTATGTGGGGTCATTATGTTGCGAATCTGATGCTCCAATGATAAATTTTTTTTAATTAAAAAAAACATAATATAAATCTAGCTTAATTACCTTTTTTTACCTTACGCATTGTTTTTCTTTTACAGATTTCTCCATTTGCTATGGTATTTGGAGGACAGTCTTGACGGCATGCACCTAAGTACGCACTATATCCTTTTGGACAGGCTTTCCATATTAATCCACCACCAGAACATTTAGTACCTTTGGGTTTTTTCTTATTACATTTTTTCCGAGAAATAAATGTTTTTACTGCTTTTTTTAGGCGACCACGCCCACAGCTAAAAGCACCAAATTTTTTATTAGGTCCGCAATCAGCTAGACAATCAAGACCTTGTCGACTAAATCCTGGTTCGCATTTTTTAAGTCCGACAGAATACCATACTATAATAATAAGAATCAACGCAAGTATAAGACCAAGAAACATATATACTATAAAATTTGAATTAGTAAAAAATAAATAAACATGGGAATTAACAAGTGGTATTCGATGTTTGGATCATCAAAAAGAATAATTACCGATTTTAAGGATAAGCGATTGGGTATAGATGCTTCTTATGATATATATCGTGCTGGTACCGTCGATGAAAATAATATACTAAATATGATCGTGTATTGGATTACTAGGTATAAACGTATGGGTGCTATATCCTTTATATTTGTATTCGACAATCCTGTACCTAATCCATTAAAAGCAAAAGAACATGCTAAGCGAGATAAAACAAGAACATTCCGTATTACAAAAAAAATAATCGACGATGTCAAATCTCTTTTGCATATTATGGGTATTGCGTGGGTAACTGCACCCGAAGGTTACGAGGCTGAACATTTAGGGGCAGAATTAACAAAAAATAATATAATCGATACTTTTATGACATCTGATTCTGATACTTTAGTATTTGGAGGTACATCCATGACAAGATATATTAAGGGAGTATTTGAGGAGTATAGACTCTCAGACGCACTGGCACTGTATGGTTTAGATACTGCACGATTTTTGCGTATATGTGTAATGATGGGATGTGATTTCGCAGATAAGACCAGAGGTATTGGTCCTAAAACATCGTTGAAAAAAGAACCCAACACAGTATTAACCTCTGAACAAAAAATAGCAATTGATTATTTTAATTGCACATGTGTTTGCCCTAGTATTGTTAGGAATATGAACTATTCAGCCTCCGATGCTATAGAATGGTTCGCAGACAATAACTTTAGTCGTGCGCAAATAACACCGCTTATTGGAAATGATTTTAAGTTTGAATTCAATAAGCGATTGCATTGCTCATTAGTAAAACGTATTGGTTGGGCATTATCTAAAACAGTAATGGATCAGCAACAAGAAGAAAAATGGGGTACTTCGGTAACCGGACAGGCAGATTGGGTTGACAGTATGGGTAAAATGCTTGTTTATGATATGCTTAAACTAAAAGGCATACACCTTAGAAACCCCGATGGTAAAGATAATGTTGATTGGGAATGTGATAATTATATTTACAAAGTGGAAACGCTGAGTTGGAACACAGTTGATGGAAGAATATTAGACACATGGATCAAACACCAAAACACACCTGAAATATACAATAAACCACTACGCATTATTTGTGTTGCGAGGCAAGAAAACTTACTAAACCCAACCGAAAAAAATACTCAAATACTAAATTTAGCAAAATCGTGGGGTATCGAATACATACGCTTTAGAGATACGCTTTAGAGTACTGTATGTTTGTAATTGCACCTATCACATTCATAAATATGATAATCAAATACACTGCACTCGCAGTTATTAGAAAATACTCTAATACTACACGCTATGCATTTGCGACCTATTGATTTTGTTTCACTAAATATTAATTTTCCAAAACAATCGTTTTCGCGATGAACCATATCCAACACACAAGGAATTCCATAATTTACACCTTTAAATTCAACGGCGTCATCCCAGTTTTGTATTTTTTTTATTTTTTTAATAGTCTCGAGAACGCCTGTGTTGTATTCCCGCACTATTGTATTGTGCTTGTCTATCTCGATATTGATTCTTTTTGTTTCTTGCAAATATTCATTTCTATATTTGTTTAGCGATATGATATCATATCGTTTAGGATATAATTTTTTACACAATTCTTTAGGGTATATCCTTTTTATATTCATATTCTAAAAAACCCTTATATAATGTCAAAAGAAAATAAAAAATTTCTTACAGAACTCACGAGAGAACACAAAATCAAAAATAAATATTATGGGCTAAACGCATTGAAAAAAATAAAAGAATTGTTCTTCCCTAACAATAAAAAAGAAGCTGATAAATGGGCAAAACGATGGACACTCAATGAAAAAAAGAATTCCGTCTATGTTGAATATCTTGTTAAAAAACGTGTTCATACATATTTATATACCAGGTTTATAATTGGAGAGGGTAAAAGGAGATCGGTTTTGGGAGAGCGGGGTGTACGCGTTTAACTAGCTGTCAAGAGTTGGATCTACAATGTCTGCGTCTGGGGTATCTGGAATGTCTGGTGCGTCTGAGTCTGGGTTAAGGTCTGGTCTGGCTCGGCGTATTCGATCCCATAGATCCGTATTTGAGTCATCAAAGTATGACATTTTAGAATCACCAGCCATACCGCCCATACCAGCCATACCAGCCATACCAGCCATACTACCCACGCCAGTCGTGCCATCCACGCCAGGCATATCATTCATTTTTGCATCAATACTTAACTGTTGGCTATATATAGAATCTAATTGTACCTGCATCAAACCTAATTGTTTTTTTATCTCCTGAACCGTATGTAAAATTTCTTTTTCCATGGTGTTTTAATACAGGCGTCTTAAATTTTTATAATAAAATTTTGATTTTTTATAAGGTAAAAATGGAAATCACATATATCAATTCGGCTATCAAACGCGTGAATAAAATTCAAGATGTATGGGATCCGAAAGCCGTTACTAGGATAAGCTTTCTCAGCAAGACCGTGGTGACGCCAGAAAGTTTTATTCCGTTTCGTGGCGGATGTCTCGAGCATATTGATGGTGAAGTCGAAATCACGGGAACATCTGCAAGAGAATTATTTGCTGGATTGCAGTATTTGAAAGACATTCCAAGTTTAGACATGCCTAACGTAACAGATATGTCTTGTATGTTTAAGGGTTGTATAAACTTCGATCACCCTGTAACTTTCGACACCAGCAATGTAAAAGATATGGGTAGCATGTTTAATGGTTGCATCAGCTTTGATCGACCAATCGATTTCGATACCAAAAATGTAATAAATATGAATGGTATGTTTATGAGATGCCACTCCTTTAACCAACCAATAGCTTTCGATACTGGTAACGTGGTGGCTATGCACTGTATGTTTTATGAATGTTATAGATTCAATCGTTTAGTGGCACTTAATACAGGAAAAGTAAAATATATGGGTAATATGTTTTACGGCTGTGAGCGTTTTAACCAACCACTAGAATTTAAAACCAAAGATGTTACAGATATGAGCTACATGTTTTATAATTGCGAGAATTTCAATCAACCAGTTAGGTTTAATACCGAAAATGTTACAACTACTGATTCTATGTTTAGTGGATGTAAATCATTTAACCAACCAGTCGATTTTGATACAAAAAATGTAACAGATATGAGTAATATGTTTAACGGTTGTACATTCTTCAACCAGATCCTGATATTAGATACTAGAAATGTAACTGATATGGGTAGCATGTTCCGCAACTGTATCTTATTGAACCGATCCATAATGTTTGATACAGGAAAGGTAACTGATATGAGTAGTATGTTCAAAGGCTGTACAAATTTTAGACAACTAGTCGCATTCAATACCGAACGTGTAGAAGATGCGACCGATATGTTTTGTCGCGAATGTTGATTTTTTTTATAAAAAAAAACGGATACCTCAAAAAAGTACGATACAACTTTTTCATTCAGCTTGCGTATCAAGCTGGGTTTAATAATACGTATAGCGATTTACTGTGTTCCGTAATACATGTAATCGTACCTTAGATTGTCGTAATACTCACAACAAATACAATCTTCACCACAGTCACATACCTCGTCGTAATTACAACCCTCGTCGTAGCTCTCCTTGCTGTCGTAGCTCTCATTGTTGTCGTAGTCTTCATCGTATATACCACCACCAATCCGATATATCCTATAATCGTTACCGTCTGTGGTATGTAATGTCATCTTACATTCATTACCGTTTGCGGTATGTAATGTCATCCTATAATCGTTACCGTCTGTGGTATGTAGCGTCTCGCATACGGTACCGTCTGTGGTAGTCATATCAACATCCTCAACATCCTCACTATTATTGCTGTCCGTGATATTTAATGTCTCAAATGCCGATATAATCGACATATTTTATATATAAAAAAATCAATTTTTTAAATATAAAAATGTTGACTGTGGTGATTGAAATCTATGTGTGAATGAATCCCCCTAATACGATCGTCTACACAATCAACATTTTTTTAAGCACTAAGTGTGCCAAAATACTTATGTTATGTATCGGTAATACTTTGGAATATTTACTTATCTAATAATTTCACCCCTTAACATCCTTCCGTCTATTACTTCTTTCAATGTATTAATGCCAATATAATGATTTAACATTGTTGGGATGCCTAATATACTATGAACTACTATTGCTAGAATAATCAATAATATAAATATACCTATCGCATCTTTTCCATTTGATAACGCATACGATATTGCGGCTGTTGCAACGACATCAAATACCGCTATACCTTTTATTTTTGTGCTTCTTAGTTCGTTGATCATTGTATATAATTCAAAAAATATATATTTAAGATTCATATCAATATACGGAATATACGGAATTGTTACCACGCAAATGGTGTATCAGTGTCACAAGTGTGAAAAAAAATTCATTCAAAAAACCGATTATAGACGTCATCTTGATAGAAAGGTGGACTGTCGGAATATTTTATTGGAGGATAGAGTCGCTGAAAAAGTTATACGGGCATTGAAAATTGAATTATCCGTAGATAATAAACAAATGCCACTTGTTGATATAATCAATACGGAAAATTGGGCCGATATGAAGATTGGCCAAATTCATAGTAAAATGAATGAACATAAGATTCCAATGCTACTATATAGGAGCGGAAAGAACAAAGGCAACGTAAGCAATAACAGACCTGCTACAGTAGCACACTGTTTAAAAATAGCCCGTACTATGAGTATCGTGGACGCAAAGGAACCTGCTACAGAAGAACCTGCTATAGAAGAGCCTGCTATAGAAGAGCCCATCGCGAATATAGTTGATGCTAACAATGCTGGAAATTCAATAGTATCATGCGTTAATGCATGTCATAATTTAATGCGTAATAGAGACTCCATTGTTGGTGAAAAGGCTATGCATGATATTATGAGATTATTATTCGTTAAATTTCTTGAACCAATGATATTAAATGGACAAGTAGACATCCTAGATTCAAAATATTACGATAATATCCAACACTATAGACCTGGTTTAGAACTAAATGCTAAGTTTTCCGTTTTTAAAGAAAATACATTATCCGATAGTGTCAAGCATAGTAAAATGGTATGGAAGATCATATTAGCAAACCATCCTATGACCAAGGAGATATTTGATGCGGATGATTATTTTAATTGTTCTCAGCCAACACTAGTTGAATTACTCTCAAAGATTGACATGGGATTGAAAAATGAAAAATTTGAACTACTCAAAAATGATGTAAAGGGTCGTCTATATGAGGAATTTCTGAATGGGTATAGTAATAACGCTGGTAAATCATTCGGTCAATATTTTACTATACGCGATTATATCCGACTGATATTTAAGCAAATAGGTCAACATAATACAGATACTTTTTCCAATTTAATTGATGAAAATGTATTTATAGTACTCGACCCATGTATGGGAACTGCTGGTATGCTGACCGAGACATATGAGTCTTTAAAGCTGAAAGGTAAAACCAGTATGATTGAAGGATGTGAAATAGAAGCGGAGACCTACACATATGCTTTAATGAATGCGATATTAACAATTGGATCGCTCGCTGTTAATAATTTTAAAAGAGTTGATTCAATTGTTTGTTGCAATCCTCTAAATAAGGTTAACTTTATACCAACAAATCCGCCATTTGGGACTAAAATGGAGTATGTAGATTTAAAAAATAAATACAATACACTATATGCTACAGAATTGAAGACGGACAACTTTCCGAAATTTAGTGATATATACCCAATTAAGACAAATGACGGAGTTGCTTTATTTCTTCAAATGATGGTTTTTAAACTAGCACCAGGTGGGTTATGTGTGTCAATCGTTCCGAATGGTAAACTTTTATCCAATAAAACATTTTCTAAACTTCGTCGATATATTCATTCGATGTGTGCTGTTGAAAAAATTATGTATGCCCCTGGTGGTGTTTTTAAGCACGCTGGTGTAAAAACGGCTGTTCTATACCTACGCAAATATACAGACTCCGAAATTAAGGAAGGTAGTTTGAATATGATTCAATTTGTTGAAACAACCAAACAACTTGACACTCCTATATCACTCGGATCTGTTATTGTTAGCGAGGAAAATATGTTCTCATGGGATTTCAACTCATATACAAATCAATCCACGCCAAACTGGGGTGGAGTTGAATGGAGGGCGATGGGTGAATTATTCACATTATTGTCGACAACTAAACACAAAACCTCTATGGGTAATACTTCGGGTAATTACAGATTCTATAATTCATCACAATATAAAAAACTATACCTTGATACATATGAAATAAAACAGGAATCTATTATCATAGGAAACGGCGGTAATGCCAATATTCATATAGATTCTTGTTTTACGGCAAGTAAACATGTTACTGTATGTGTCCCTTTGGAAGAATATAAAAATTCAACTCGATACATATATTTGTATCTTCTACATCACATGGTTTTATTCGAAGATGTATCCAACGGTTCAGGTATTACATGGCTCAATAAAGATAATATACGAAAAATCAAAACCCCAGTACCACCATTGGAAGTACAGCAGCGAATTGTTAAGCAACTGGACGAAATCCAAGGGGGTGGAGAGCGACACAGACAACTACTTGCGGATAAAAAAAATTATATGAAACTGTATCGCGAACATGCTCAACCCCCATTCGCCGATCATAAAGACGATATTAAATGGGTACCTTTGGGTGAATTATGTGAAATTGCTATAGGGGGTACACCGTCAAGAAAAAACTCTGAATATTGGAACGGTGATAATATATGGGTCTCGGTGGCGGAGTTGAATGGCAATATTATTACTGATAGCAAGGAAAAAATTACAAATTCTGGGGTTTCCAAAAGTAGTACCAAACTTGTAAAAACAGGTTCTATTCTTATGTCGTTTAAACTGAGTATAGGGAAAATGGGAATTGCTGGATGTGATCTTTATACCAATGAGGCGATAGTCGCCATTAATTCAAAAGAACATGTATCACAAAAGTATATCTATCACTATTTATCATATAAACAAACGTTTAACGCAACAGGTGCAATCGGGACCGGTAGTCTTAATATGGGTAGTATTGCGATGATTAAAATTCCAGTACCATCATTAGAAGTACAGGCGGAATTTGTCAAGTTCTATGAAGCCAAGGAACAGAAGTTAAAAAAATTGCAACAAGATATTGACAATACTAAACAATATTTAAAATGGTTGGATGATCTTGGACGAATGGTTATTGAAAATACTATCATCACGGGATAAATATTATTTTGATATATACAAAATTGAATCTGTGTATATCAATATATTACCATGGATACACATTCCTGTCAGGAGTCTGAAGAGTGTAAATTTTGCTCAGATGGTGTAATGAATGAATTGGATATTGATACATGTTTGCGATCCGCGTTTCGTCAATATTGCGAGTATTTTCATCATCACGATTCAAAGCCAGATATGGAACAATTTGAAGAATGTTACCGAGGTAATTTTGATACCGTTGGGGAATTCTGCGAGCATCTATACGAGTCATGTGACGATTCATACAATAACCTCACTGATACATTAAAAAAAAATATAGATTGGCAACAGGTGTGGGAGTATGCCATTCAATATGACTATTTATATGAGCATGGTCATGTATTTCACTTAGGTTAAAAATCATCAAATTGTTCAAATATTTTTTCATTTATACTACATAGGCTGATCCCATATGTTTTTTTCATATCTGGTGGTATCATATAATCCATTGAATGTAGTATTTCATTTTTTTCATGATCAGTCTTATATTTGCTGCCAATTAATTTAATGGCATCTTGTTCTATATTCAAAATTGCACATGTACAATCGTCTACTGTATAATGTTCATTATTTAACATTGACCATCTGAATAAATTATAAGTACGGGTCGGGTTTTCTGGAAACTGTGAAGTATAACACCCTTGGAACATTCGCCGATATTCCCCTTCAAATAAAATCTGTCGGGCTTTTAAATATGCCAAAAATTCTACAAATGTCATATTGTTAGTTTTCTTAATACAGAAATATACAAACACATTATCAATTTTTTGCCTATCTATTTTCCCTTCACGGAAAAATGTACTCAGTGCTACCGAACATGATACTGGTAGTGTTTTTCCAGTAGAGTTACATAATTCTTTAGATTTAATTTCATCCCATATTTGATTAGCAGTTCTGGGGCATCTGTCACTTAAAACATGTAAGATTGCCTCCCGCAAAGAATATTTTTTCTCAGCAGTGCGGGCTTTAGCCAATTCGATGAAACGAAGTTTGACTTTTTCATCTATATGTATCATCGGCGTTTCGGTTTTACCTTTTGATCGTTCTTTTGCATCCACCCGGGGCTTGTTCAGGTCGCGAATGTATTTAACGATATGTGGGTCATTATTGCGGTGTAATTCTTCAATAATATTTAATACCGTATCAAATCCGCAATCGTTAATTGCTGAATTGAGATTGTCATATACTTGAGGAATCAGAATATGTGCTATTTTGTTTGGATAATAACTACGGGGGCGTGATATTATCTGTACAATGGCTGCCTTATTATATCTCGGGTCTATAAATATGACGGTATCTAGAGTGGGTATATCTATCCCATCAGTAACCATGTAGCAGTTAATTAAAATGGACAACTGCTTATTTTCTTTGAATTTGCTAAGAGCATTTTTATTTGCTCTATAATTTTCACTTGAGGTCATTTTAAATATTCTATTAGCGTCCCCGAACCTACCATCTTTTATTAGTAGTTCGTACATCGCATTAACCGATTTGACGCTGTTTGCATACATTAATATTTTGTTCGGTTGGTAATCTACTTCGGTAGAAAGCAAATTCCATAACATAGTAACAGATTTATCGCGACGTATGCTATATTCATCTCGCGTCTTAATGTCGGCAAACGCATTTAAATCATATGCTCCAACTACTATACTAGCAGGGACCATAAATTTATTTTTTATGGCATCTTCAATATCGCAATATACTATGTCATCTGTATAATTGCCAAAATATTCGGGGTCATTCATAAATATATGGCTTCTATTTGTTAAATAGTTACCCTTAATAGGTGTAGCGGTGGCAAACACAGTAAGACATGGCCCGATATTATTATTCATTAAAAGTATGGGATTGTATTCTGTTTTCTTTCTAGCCAAATAATGCACTTCATCAAATATGAACATTTTTCTTATATCTGCCTCTATTAGTTGCGTCAATCGCCGAAACGAATTATTACATACAAATATGATAGTCTTTGTTTTTGTTTCGCAGATATGTTTTAATTTGTTATCATCAATACAATAATCGCTTCCCGATGACGATAATTCTACAACATCCACATTTGTAAATATATCTAGCCATCTGGAAATCATATTTTCTAGTAGGGATAAACGTGGGCAAACATATACGATAACGTCAAAACTATCATAATAGTCAAATGCTATTTTTTGGAATAATATGGTTTTTCCGCATCTACACATTATATATAGTTTTAATTTTTGATTAACACTAGTGTCTAACTTACTTTTTATTTTTTCATATGCTTCAATTTGATACCCGCGAAGTTCATATGGGAATGCACGAAGCGATTTCATATATTCATCATACTCACTCTTCTCATCCTCTTCCTTCTTATCATATCGCTCACGCTCTACTCGTTCTTCATTTGCTATATATGTAGTAAGCTCTTCACCAACTATAAATCTTATATTTTTGAAAATCTTTAATCTGTCTTTTACATCATTCAGTTCTACAGCACCACTAATCCATTCGCGACCACCACTATGGTTATCTAGTGTGGTAGTAGAGTTATTTGAATACGCATTTAATAAATGACGCTCGACATATTTGCCTATATCCGTAGGACATTCAATTAAAATATAAGGTTTCATGCTATTACATGGGTACCCCGTTTTATATGTACCAGATCTATCGACCCAGCTGTCACATGTTCCAATCTTAGTATAATCACCGACATCAACGCAAAAAGCACAGTACACATACGAATACGCCATATTTATATCCATATAAAAATTCAACTTTACGCCTGAAAAAAAATATATAGAAACAGGGTGTTATTTTACCTCTTCATTCATTGTTTTTGATCGTATGTTTTAACACCACCTAACACTAATACAGCATATAGATGAAAACAATCAAATATTTAAAAAAATTGATTTTTTTCATAGAAAAAACATGAGTACCGAATTAAAGAAATTACCAACTGTGTTTGAAGATTTGGTTTCTGACAATGTATCAGCTATCAGAATTGTATATTACGATAACCATATCGGGCATGTCAATGCTTTAGAAGATATTAAAAGATGTTATGATGTAATTTCTTTGCGTTTTACGAAATTAACACAGGTTCATGCAAATAGTTTTCGAGATTTTAGAAATATCATATCAATTGCTGGATCCGTAGAATTAACTGGTACGTCAGCAAAACACATGTTTAAAGGCTTATATAAATTACAAGAGATTCCATATATAAATACACTAAATATCGTCGATATGTCATATATGTTTATGGATTGCAGATCTTTCAACCAGCCTATTGATTTTGATACCAAAAATGTACAAAATATGGCATCTATGTTTGAAAGATGTACTACGTTTAACCAACCATTATTATTAGACACGGGTAATGTATCTTCCATGATGAATATGTTTAAAGGATGTGTATCTTTTAACCAAAGCGTACCATTTGATACAAGCAATGTTAAATTTATGGGACAGATGTTCGATGATTGTGGCAAGTTCAATCAGTATATATATTTCAATACACGAAATACAATAGATATGGATAATATGTTTCGGGGGTGTATTTCTTTTAACCAACATGTGGCTTTCGATACACAAAACGTGTTATGCATGGCTGGGATGTTTGAATGTTGCTGGTCTTTTAATCAGCCAGTAGATTTTATTACACCAAAGGTACGTAATATGTTAAGGATGTTTATGGAATGTAAATCTTTTAATCAGCCAGTATTATTTGATACGCAAAACGTGACCGATATGGGGGGGATGTTTGAAGGGTGTAAATCTTTCAATCAACCAGCCACCCTAGATACAAGAAATGTAAGACGTATGACGCATATGTTTAGTGGATGTACATCTTTAAATCAAAAGATATGTCTTAGTATCCAAAGCATAGATTCTTTAGGTTGTATATTTGAGCAATGTAACGCATTGAAAGAGTCTCCGGTATTAACATTAAAGATTAAAGATTGAATAGTATAAAGAAATAATGGAACAGATGGTGATTAATACGAATATGATATTAACATATCGGTACAATTCAAAGATGGTTGAGTATAAACGAGCAATGGATAGAACTACCGATACCACAATATTCGGATTACTATCAGATGCACGTGATAAACTACGGTTAGAATGTATTAAAGTACTTAATGCTGCTTATAGTGTCGCAAAAAAACAAAAACCCGATACTATATGCAATACAAAGCATTATGGTGTTGATTGTGCTGTTGAGTTGGTCGAGGGTAAATGCACATGCTTTCTTTAAGTTTGGATAAACAATAATGAGACCACATTGAAGCTCGCGGATGCTATGAAAATTGTGTTGAATATGTTTATGAAATTAGAAGCATACCATATTATTTTTTGATATCACGATTCCGTATCGTACTTTGATGGCAGTTGCGTATATCGGGAAGCGATCACTAGTAGACGTGGTTGATGGATGAACTTACTATATGGCATGCCTCAATTAAGGACTATCGGTGATCGATAGTCATTGTTTAGTGGGGGAGTGGCTTTCTCCCCCCAATGAAGTACCCATCCCTGTCATATATATATATATATATATATATATTCCTTATTAGTTCGCATTAAGACCCACTACAAAATCTTCCTTTTTTTTAAAAACCTTTGGGGTAAAGATACCCATACATAAATTTTATTTTATAGCATATTTCACTGGATCTACGGTAAGATTTATCTCCATATTCCCAATCCGCTGTGGTTGTTTTTCTATTTATGTACAACCTACCCTCTGGATATATGATAGGTTGTATATAAATTGCTATATTGAACCGTCGTTCTTACTATATTGGAAAAATATATATGGCTTGTTTTCGTAGATATAGTTGAATTCGTTTCGCGGTTCATCGACACCAGTGGGTAGCTCTATATATTCGGTTTCCTGAAGTATAAAGCTGGAAATGGATATTGCAATTTCGATCCACACCCCACCACCTTATTGAAAAAAAACACCTTTTGATAATCCTGATGGTGTTTTTTTTCAATAAGGTGGTGGGGTCCTTGCATTAGCCCTTTTCTTATACAACATTAACATTGTGACTATATTGTATGTCTAAGCAATATAAGCTCTACTCCATCTGTATATGGGCTGGCAATTATCATAGCAATATACAGCCGGACTTGGATGCAAACCGCGTATTAATATTATCTATAGTAAAAATAGCATTAGAATCTCCCAAAGAATTCTCGTTTAATATTTCCAATATTTCCCTCAGCAAGGGAATATCGTCGTTATATTTTCTTTCTATTTCCTCATCTGTTAAGACCGAATAGTGGCTCTTATATTCACCCACCACCATATGTTTATAATTGGGATCTATATAGTGTTTAATCGCACGAGTTCCTTGCGTTAGCTTTTCTCTCACATAATATAACCACAACACTAATATTGTATGTCTAAGCGAATAGGATTCATATTCATCAAGCATTAATAGCGATATAAGCTCTATCCCATCCTTATATGGATTGACAGCTATCATAGCAACGCATAGTTTAACCCATGATGCACAAAAGTGGTCATCTGCTTGTATTTGATAATTAAACTTCCAATTCCATACCCCATGGCTATCTGTAATAATCTTTAATTTATCGGTAAAGTAAGTATCCACCATTTTACTACCATGTGGTTCGATGTAATATATATTATTGAGTTTCGGGTGAACAATAATCGCGTTTGCGTGATAACTTCCTTTATTATATTTAGTAATATCAAATACAGATATTTCTTCGCTGCCCAGAGCGCTGCGGAGATTTTTTAAAAAGCTAGAATCGCTTGTTACAGTGTACGTATGTTCGCGCGAGTATAGAATATCTTCGAGTTCTTTATTCATGTAGACAAAATTATAAATACTTCCGGGTTCATAATCATCTGGTACTATAATACGAGATTTATATTCATCTTTCCAATCCGTCGTGACTGTTTTGTTTATAGAGATATCGCTATATATCGCACCCTTCGTATATATACTATCCAATGCATGTAAACCACGATTCGAATACTCAGCTATTATTCCCAGCACATTAGCAAATACGTATGACTTGTTTTTATAAATATCGTGGAATTCGGTTCGCAGTTTATTCACTGCGTGTTCATTAATACCAGTAGGTAGCTCTATATATTCAGGGTCCTCAAGTATATAGCCGTATTCTTTTGGAAACGGGTATTGCAATTTCGATTCATATTTTATCGCACTATTGAAAAAATACATGAAAGGACTATATGCGAAACTAGTAGTTACGCCTTTTGGTAGTTTCGATGGCTTACAATACTTATTACATTCGTCTAAGGTAGTGTCGGAATCTTTATTTTCAACGCATTTGAGTTCTGGTACTTTACATGCATATCTTTCCATAGTTATATATTGCTTTTTTAAATAAATACACCATTTATTAAGATAGTGTTTTAGTATCCCAAAAAAATATATCGCCACTATCATCTTCCAAAGAATCCTTATTCCATATTTCCAATACTCGCTCCACCTAATACATATCAGCGTTATATTGTATATCTAAGCGAATATGTTCCGTCAAGCATTAATAGCGATATACGCTCTACTCCATTATAGCAATATACAGCCGAGCCTGGGTGTAAACCGCGTGTTAATATTATCTATATTAAAAGCAGCATTAGGACCTTCCAAAGAATCCTTGTTTAATATTTCCAATATTTCTTTCAGTAAAGGCATATCATAGTTATATTTTCTTTCTACTTCCTCATCTGTTAAGATCGACGAATATTGGCTCCTATATTCACCCATCACCATATGTTTATAATTGGGATCTACATAGTGTTTAATCGCACGAGTCCCTTGCGTTAGCTTTTCTCTCACATAATATAACCACAACACTAATATTGTATATCTAAGCGAATAGGCTTTATATTCATCAAGCATTAATAGCGATATAAGCTCTATCCCATCCTTATATGGATTGGCAATTATCATAGCAACGCATATACCAACCCACGATACACAAAAGGGGTCATTTGCCTGTATTTGATAATTAAACCTCCAATTCCATCTCCCATGGTTATCTGTAATAATCTTTAATTTATTGGTAAAGTGGGTATCCGCCTTTTCACCACCATATGGTTCGATATAGTATATGTTATTGAGTTTCGGGTGAACAATAATCGCGTTTGCGTGATCATATCGCACTCCAGCTATTGAAACACCAAACACAGATATTTCTTCGCTGTCTAGAGCGTTGCGGAGGTTTTTTAAAAAGCTAAAAACACTTGATATTTCATACGTATGTTCGCGTGTGTATAGAATATCTTCGAGTTCTCCATTTATGCGGTCATCATACATACCTCCAGGTTCATAATTCTTTGGGTCTACGATAAAAGTTTTATGTTCATCTTTCCAATCCGTCGTGACTATTTTGTTTATATAGATATCGCTATATCTCACATCCTTCACATATATATTATCCAGTACATATAAACCACGATATGTGTACTTGGCCATTATTATTAGTATATTAGACAATACGTATGACTTGTTTTTATAAATATCGTGGAATTCGGTTCGCAGTTTATTCACTGCGTGTTCATTAATACCAGTAGGTAGCTCTATGTATTCGGGGTCCTCAAGTATATAGCCGTATTCTTTTGGAAACGGGTATTGTAATTTCGATTCATATTTTATCGCACTATTGAAAAAATACATGAAAGGACTATATGCGAAATTAGTAGTTACGCCTTTTGGTAGTTTCGATGGCTTACAATACTTAATACATTCGTCTAAGGCAGTGTCCGAATCTTTATTTTCAACGCATTTGAGTTCTGGTACTTTACATGCATATCCTTCCATAGTTATATATTGCTTTTTTAAATAAACCCATCTAAAAATAATAGTTATATATAACATATGTGGCCTGATATTAAATCATGGGATAGCAAGAAGGCGGCGTTTACCATTTTACTAGTTTTATACCTTTAAAGAATACTACTGAGAAGGTATTTAGTATTGTAGTGCCAGTAATAATATATATCTCATCGCAAGTATACCTTATGAAATCCGAACTCCTCCGCCCACAAGGTGCTTGCTCAAAACTTTTTTTAAACCTTTGAACAGTTTATAATTTTGAATACTCGACACACTAATAAATCTTTGGTACTGAGTAATCATCAACTATGACGAACGTTGACGATAGAAAGGCTGAAGATATGAGTTTGGACGAGATCGAATTGGAGACGAACACTCTTATTGATTTGAAGAGGTCTGTAGGATGGAATGAGGCACAGGCGGCGAGGTTTGAATACATCAGGCATCACCCAACCTGGGATAGGGTTGAGGCGGGCTCGGATGAGGGGTTGGATTATACCCCTCCTCCCCTCCCCCGCAGCCTTTTCCGCATCCCCGACCCCCTCCCCTCCGATCCCGTCGTCGTCCGCGCCCGTGCCCGCACCCGCGTTCCGAAGAAGGGTGGCATTTGCCATCAGTTTAGGAACAACGGTTCGTGCAAGTTTGGGAAGCGGTGCCGGTACGCGCATATCGCCCCCACTTCCCCTGGACGAGGTAGCCTTCGCGGTCGTGGCTCCGGCCTCCCCCCCGCGAAGAGCAAGCCCCGTCCCCCGCGCAAGGTCCCCCGCGCCCTCGAAGAGGGTAAGGACACAGAGTTGCGGCTGCCAATGGTCGCCCCCACTCCCCCTGATTCTGCCGCTCCCCCTGGACGAGGTAGCCTTCGCGGTCGTGGCCCCGGCCTCCCCCCCGCGAAGCGCAAGCCCCGTCCCCCGCGCAAGGTCCAGCGCGCCCTCGAAGAGGGTAAGGACACAGAGTTGCGGCCACCAGTGGTTGCCGCCGATTCTGTTACCGTGTCTAAAGGTGTGGTGCTGTGCGTCGTTGTTGCTGTTGTGGTCTCGTTTGCCTGTGCCGTCGCCGGCACATACTGGCTTATGAGATAGCTTCAACACTTTGATGCATATAGTATTACACCTTGTATTTTGATAGCACTGAAGAAGAGGCCTAGCAGCTTCGACCGACGTGTTCCCCTGGTTCGTAAACTGCATATAAGGAGAGGACTTCCCAGTCTTCGACTAATATGCGACACAGAAGAAGCGCGGTGTATAAAGCGTAGAGTGTGTAAAAGCACTTGAAAATGTATGTAAGAAGAGGCCTGTTACCTCTCCCCTGATACGACACTTAGCTCTTTAGTGGATAAAATCGAGCAGGCGGTATCGTGTTGGTGTGTTGTGCTAGCAACATATTAACTCGACCCCTTTCTTTTTTTCAAAACCTTTGGAGCAAAAATAATTTTGAATTTATATTGATAAGTGAGGTGGCTGAGCAGTATTTCCGCTGGGACCACACCCCCTCAAGTGTGAAGGCTGACGGGCAGCATAGCCGTACTGTACAATACGCTAAGACTCAGTTAGTGTGTTGTATGGGGATGACGTGGCGGATCTCCGGATCCAATACTGAATCTTCTTTTTTTCAAAACCTTTGGAGCAAAAATAATTTTGAATTTATATTGATAAGTGAGGTGGCTGAGCAGTATTTCCGCTGGGACCACACCCCCTCAAGTGTGAAGGCTGACGGGCAGCATAGCCGTACTGTACAATACGCTAAGACTCAGTTAGTGTGTTGTATGGGGATGACGTGGCGGGTTCCTTGTGGATCCAATACTGAATCTTCTTTTTTTCAAAACCTTTGGAGCAAAAATAATTTTGAA